>Ga0307510_10000211_pt1 | contig 51532 bp, 50 predicted proteins | sample 12_EM_MG_FD_207224 | JGI IMG/M metagenome (GOLD analysis project Ga0307510, IMG submission 207224) | Populus trichocarpa ectomycorrhiza microbial communities from riparian zone in the Pacific Northwest, United States - 12_EM | ecosystem: Host-associated > Plants > Roots > Unclassified | place... | reverse complement strand
GCCTGGTGCAGGGCGATGACGTCCATATAGCCTTCGACCACCACGATACGCTCGAGTGTTTTGTTGGCCTGCTTGACCTGCCACAACGCGAAGAGTTCTTTTCCCTTGTGGAAGAGGGGGGTTTCCGGCGAGTTGAGGTATTTCGGGCCCTGGTCACCGGAAAGCACGCGACCGCCGAAGGCAATCACGCGGCCGCGGCGATCGAGGATCGGGAACATCACCCGTTCGCGGAACCGGTCGTAGCGGTTGCCGCGTTCGTTCGCGGCCACCATGCCCGCTTCATTGAGCAGCTTCAGGCGGGTCTCGGAATTGCCCAGCGCCTTGATCACGCCATCGAACCCGGCCGGTGCCCAGCCGATACGGAAAGCCTTGATGGTCTGGGCATCCAGGCCGCGGCGCTTGACGTATTCCTTTGCCTCGGCGCTTTTGGGCAATTGGTCTTCGTAGTACTGCGCCGCGCCGTCGAGCAGGGCGAAGAGGTCGGTCTTGTCTTCGCGCGGCGCGGCGTCGCGGCCGCCTTCGTAGGGCACCTTCAGGCCCACCGACTGGGCCAGTTCTTCCACCGCGTCGACGAACTCCAGGCGCTCGTATTCCATCAGGAATTTGATCGCGCTGCCGTGCACGCCGCAGCCGAAGCAGTGGTAGAACTGCTTCTGCGGGCTCACGTAGAACGAAGGCGAGCGCTCGTTGTGGAAGGGGCAGCAAGCGGTCCATTCGCGCCCGGCTTTTTTCAGCGGCACGCGCCGCTCGATCGTGTCGACGATGTCGACACGGGCAAGCAGTTCATCGATGAAGCTATCGGGGATGCGACCGCGCATGACGCATTGTAGCGGCCAGCGCCAGGTTCAGCGGGAGCGGAACCGGGGTCAGAGTAATTACTCTGACCCCCAACCTAGAACACCAGGTGGAAGATACCCATCACGGCCAGGATGGCGATGATGAAAAAGATCAGGAAGATCGCGAACAGGACCTTGGCAATGGTCCCGGCGACGCCGGAAACACCGGTAAAACCCAGCGCGCCGGTGATCAGGGACACGATGCCGAAGATGATGGCCCACTTGAGCATGGCAGGACTCCGCTGTTCTTTAAGTGGCGGTGATCTTGCGGGCCCGATCGTGCGGGAGGCGTGAAACGCGGCAGCTTACGCCAGGGCAGCCTTCACCTTCTGGGACACCACGGCCATGTCGGCGGTGCCGGCGGCCTTGTCCTTGACCCAGCCCACCACCTTGCCCATGTCCTTCATGCCAGAGGCGCCGGTCTCGGCCACGGCCTGGCGCACCAGGGCCTCGATGCCGGCCTCGTCGAGCTTGGCCGGAAGGTAGGCTTCGATGATGCCCATCTCGTAGCGCTCGATCTTGGCCAGGTCCTCGCGGCTGGCGGCTTCGAACTGGGTCACCGAATCGCGCCGCTGCTTCATCATTTTTTCAAGCGTGGCCAGTACCTGGGTGTCGTCCAGCTCGATGCGTTCGTCCACCTCGCGCTGTTTCACGGCGGCCAGCATCAGGCGGATCACGCCGAGTTTGTCTTTCTCGCCGCCACGCATGGCGTTCTTCATGTCTTCGGTCAGTTGCTGCTTCAGGCTCACGGGAACTCCTTATTTGACTTCGAACACGAAAACCGGCGCCTCCCAGGGGGTGGCGCCGGTCCGTTACATGCGTAAGCGAGGTGGCGGCTGCGGGTTGAACGCGCCTGCCGGTTGCCTGCCCCTATGCCGGTGAAGGCGGGCAGGCAGGACACTCAGTACATGCGGGTCTTGCGGGAAACGTCACGCGACAGGCGGCGCAGGTGGCGCTTGACCGCGGCAGCACGCTTGCGCTTGCGTTCCTGGGTGGGCTTTTCGTAGAACTCGCGCTTGCGGGTCTCGGCCAGCACGCCAGCCTTTTCACAGGTACGCTTGAAACGACGCAGGGCAAGCTCGAACGGCTCGTTCTCGCGGACTTTAACGGACGGCATGGAAACTCCACTTGGGTAAACTGGCCCGGTTGATCGGGCGAGCCGTGAATTATAGCGTGAGCATTCTGCAGATTTCAAAGCCTGTACTGGGTATCGAGACCTCCTGCGACGAGACGGGCGTCGCCCTGCTGCGCTGGGACCGGGAAAACCCGGGCCGGGGCCTGCTTTCCCATGAGCTTTTCAGCCAGGTCCGCCTGCACGCCGAATACGGCGGCGTGGTCCCGGAATTGGCCAGCCGGGACCATGTCCGGAAGCTTTTACCCTTGGTACGCAAGGCCTTGGCCGACGCGGGCCTGGGCGTGTCGGACCTCGGGGGGGTGGCCTATACGGCAGGTCCCGGCCTGGTCGGTGCCCTTTTGGTGGGTGGGGCGGCGGCCCGGGCCATGGCCTGGGCGCTGGGCGTCCCGGCCATTGGCGTGCACCACATGGAAGGTCACCTCCTGGCCCCCTTGCTGGAAGACGACCCGCCCGAGCCACCGTTCGTGGCCCTGCTGGTGTCGGGCGGGCACTCCATGCTGGTCGAGGTCCAGGGCATCGGGCGTTACCGGATCCTGGGCGACACCCTGGACGACGCGGCCGGCGAAGCCTTCGACAAGACGGCCAAGATGATGGGCCTGCCGTACCCCGGCGGCCCCGCGCTGGCGAAGCTGGCCGAACAGGGCCAGTCCGGCGTGTACAAGTTCACCCGGCCGATGACCGACCGCCCTGGCTTCGACTTCAGTTTCTCCGGGCTCAAGACCCAGGTGCTGATGGCCTGGAAGGCATCGGACGGCAGCGACCAGGCCCGGGCCGACATCGCCCGCGGCTTCGAGGAAGCCATCGTGGATACGCTCGCCATCAAGTGCCGCCGCGCGCTGGCTGCCACCGGGGCAGGGCGCCTGGTGATCGCCGGCGGTGTCGGCGCCAATCGCCGCCTTCGCGCCCAGTTGGCCGAAGCTGGCGCCGCCGATGGCTTCAGGGTGTACTTCCCCCGCCTTGAATTCTGCACCGACAACGGCGCGATGATCGCGCTGGCAGGCGCCATCCGCCTGGCGGCCGGACAACACGACGATACGCTGGTGGTGCAGCCGCGCTGGAGCCTGGAAACGCTCACCGCGGCCTGAAAAGCCACGCTGCCGGGGTCAGAGTAATTACTCTGACCCCCTAGTCCTTCCGATGCAGGAAAGCCGCGCGCGATTGGCTAGAATTGTCCGATGGACATCGTATTCATCGAAGACCTCCGCATCGATGCCGTCATCGGCATCTATGACTGGGAACGCAAGATCCGCCAGTCGCTGGCGTTTGACGTCGAGATGGCGTTCGACAACCGCAAGCCCGCGGCCAGCGACGACATTGCCGACACGCTCGACTACAAGGCCGTCTCCAAGCGCCTGCAATCGTTTGTGGGTGAGTCATCGTTCGGCCTGGTCGAAACCCTGGCCGAGCGTTGCGCGGAAATCATCATGCAGGAATTCGGCGTGGTCTGGTTGCGTCTGAAGTGCGCCAAGCCCGGTGCCGTGCGTGGTGCAAAGTCGGTGGGCGTGGTGATCGAGCGCGGCAAGCGGCCGGCTTAGCGCAGATGGCGAGGGCATGGCTTAGCCTCGGTTCCAACGTGGAACCGGAGCATCACTTGCAGGCCGCGTTGGCGGAACTGCGTTCGATGTTCGGCGACATCGTGGTGTCGCCGGCTTACCGCAGCAAGGCCGTGGGCTTCGAAGGGCCGGCCTTCATCAACCTGGCGGTGGGCCTGGCCACCGAGCTGGATCCGATCGCGCTGAACGAGGCATTGCATGCCATCGAAGACCGCCATGGCCGCCGCCGCGACGTACCGCGGTTCTCCAGCCGCACGCTGGATATCGATATCGTGCTTTATGACGACCTCGTGCTCGAGGGGCCCGGGCACCTGCAGATTCCCCGCGATGAGCTTCGCCACGCCTTCGTGTTGCGGCCGCTGGCTGACATTGCCGGTGACGTGGTGCATCCGTTGACCGGCTTGACGCTATCCCAAATGCAGGCGCGAGCCGCGAATGATGGCGAACTCGAGCCAGTCGGGTTGTAACGGGCGACAACGTTCCGCCGTCTAAGTCGATTTATCGGCTGCTGCCGCGATCTGCTGGCGGTATTCCGGCGTGGTGACGCCGCCGACGCCCCAGTTCTCGAGATCGACTTCTTCGATGATGACGTAGGTGGTATGCGGCGCTTTACCCATCACTTCGAACAGAAGATCACTGACGCCTTTGATCAGCGCCTTTTTCTGCTCAGGCGTTGTTGCCGATTCGCCCGGCAACGTACCTTCCCGCGTTACCTTGATGTTTACATATGGCATGGTCTTCTCCCAAGGGCGGACGATAAGCATACTGCGGCGGACGACCTGGTCCGCCGCGAAGATGCGCATTAACGCCCCGCGTGCTGGCCGCCGTCGACATGAAGCGTCTCGCCGGTCACGAAAGCAGCTCGCTCCAGGTAAAGAACAGCATCGGCGATCTCCTGTGCTTCGCCCATCCGGCCGAGCGGATGCAGCTTGTCCAGGAAGTCATGAGTCTCCACCGCATGCATCGGCGTCTTGATGATGCCGGGTGCTACGGCATTTACGCGGATGCCTTTTTGCGCGTATTCGATGGCGAGCGAGCGCGTTATCGCATCCAGGCCGCCCTTGGTGAGTCCGGCAAGGCCCGAGGGCACGCCGGCGATGGGTTGCTTCACCACGGCAGCGGTCACCTGGACGATATGGCCGCTGTTCACGCGCAGCATCTGCTCCAGCACCTTTTGCGTGATGTGGAAGAAGCCGCCCAGATTCACATCGATCACGCGATGGAAGTCCTCCAAGGTGTATTCGGTAAAGGGCTTGCCGATGAAGATTCCAGCGTTGTTGACGAGCGTGTCCACGCGCCCGAAGCGGTCGATGGCCGTTTGCACGACCCGGCTTGCAACCTCCGGATCGGCAATGTTCCCCGGTACCGTGATCACGCCCTGATCGGATCCCTGGGTGATCGACCGGGAATTGGCGATCACGATATAGCCTGCATCCCGATAGCCCTTGACGATGGCTGCGCCGATACCTTGCGACGCACCGGTGACGATGGCGACCTTCTGTTCGTTGCTCATGATGATTTTCTCCGTAGTTAAGTAGTGGGATAAAGGTTTCGCGAATGGACGCTTAACCTGTAACGGGAATAACCAGGGCCTTGCCCTTCTCGAAAGGCACCAGGCGATCAGGCATGCGAAGCTGGGCGAACACATCGACCAGTTGCTCCTGGCTTTCGCTGAAATGGCCCCAGCCTTCGTTGTGTGCGGCAACGATGGTTGCCTTCGGGAATGCATGGGCCGCTTCGAGCGCGCCTTCGCTGCCCATGGTCATGTGGTAGCGTCCGCGCGGCTCGGCGGCGCCTGCAAAAAGCAGCACGGCCCTTGGCGAGAAACGCTGGGCAACATCGGCCGTACCCTCGTACCAGACCGTGTCGCCGGTGACGTAGAGAAGATCGCCGGGCTTGTCGACGCCGAGGGCAAAGCCCACCACATCGCCGGAGATCGGTTCGATGCCGATGGGGCCATGCCGCGCCGGCGTGGCGGTCACCAGCAAGGTTTCACCGTTCGCGCCGTGCAGCGTGCAGGTCTCCCACGGTGCAAGGCCGATGGTTTGGCCGCCCAAACGCGACGCACCGACCTTCGTCGTGTAGGTCCTGCCGACGGTTGGCAATATTGCCCGGCCGCTGTTGTCGAGGTTGTCGATGTGCTGGTCGTGGCTAAGCAGTACCGCATCCAGTTCGCCCACTTCCACCGGCGAAAGCGCAGGCCCCGTGGTCTTTTCAAAATGCAGCGTATTGACCTGGTAGCTGCCGGGGGGATCGAACGTCGGGTCCGTCAGCAGTCGCATCGAGCCAAACTCGATCAGCACGGTCGGCCCGCCGACGAGGGTGAGTTTCAAGGGAGTGGAGGACATGGCAGGCAACCTTGTTTCCTGGAGATGGAAACAAGGCTAGGCCGACACTGCCCTGCTGAAAATCCGCTATCCTTGATCAATGGCTGATAAAAAACGCACAGAGGTGGACTGGCAGGACGTCCGCATATTCCTGGCTCTGGGGCGCCATGGCAGCCTGTCGGCGGCGGCGCGGGCGCTATCGGTCAACCACGCGACGATTTCGCGCCGGATCCAGTCTCTGGAAGCGTGTGTTGGCGAGAAACTGGTCGAACGCCGGCCTGAAGGCTATGTGTTGACGCCGGCGGGAACCCTCGCGCTGGCGGCAGCCAGCGACATGGAAACCGCCGTCCAGACGCTTGGCCGCGGAGGCACGGACGATTCACCCAAGGGTCTGGTCCGCATCAACGCGCCACCGGGACTGGCCCAGGGATTCTTGATCGGGCGATTGGCTGTGTTGCCCACCCTGTACCCGGGCCTGGATATCGATCTGGCTACCGACCTTCGGCCGATAAGCCTTGAGCGCCACCAGGCGGATATCGCCGTTCGCCTGGGGCGCCCCGAGGATGGCGACTTCATTGCCAAGCCCGTGGGCAGCATGGCGTATGGCTTCTATGGCACGCCATCGCTTTGCCAACGCGTCGAAGACGGCGAGTCGTTTGCCTTCATCAGCTTCGACGAAGAAAGCTCGACCGTGCCGGAAGCCCGTTGGCTGGCCCAGCACTATCCGCGGGCACGTGTTTCATTCCGGGCCGGCAACCAGGTAGCGCAGGCAACGGCGGCCCGGTCTGGCGCGGGCCTGGCGCTCCTGCCGCACTACATCGGACGAACCACCCCGGACCTTCGGCCATGCCAGCTGCCAGCCGGGCCGCCCCCGCGCGAGATCTGGCTGCTCATACGGCGGCAGGACCGCAAGGACCTGCCCATCCGGACGGTCGTTGAGCATCTGACGCGAATCTTCGCCGACGAGCGGGCGTTGTTTGAATGACCCCCTCCACTGTTCCGCTTGGCTTGCCTCTGCTACAAAATGCCGACTGCCAACCGGGGAAGGACATCGCGCCATGGGGAAGTTCGCACGCAGTTGGGCCTTGATGAAGGCGAGCGCATCGGTATTGCGCTCGGATAAGGAATTGATGGTGTTTCCGTTGTTCTCGGCGATGGCCTCGCTGGTGGTGATCGCGAGTTTCGCGCTGCCGATCATCTTCGGCGCCATGCATGGCGAGCACTTTGGCCAACAGCGTCTGGAACCCATCCAGTACGTGCTCATGGGTGCTTTTTACCTTGTGCAGTACACCATCATCATCTTCTTCAATACCGCGCTGATCGGTGCGGCGATGATCCGCCTGGATGGCGGCCATCCCACGGTGGCCGATGGATTCCGTATTGCCTGGTCCCGCATCGGCACGATCCTGGGCTACGCATTGATCGCCGCCACGGTCGGTGTGTTCCTGCGGGCGTTGCAGCAGCGCCTGGGCTTTGTCGGCCGCATCATCGCCGGTTTCCTGGGCCTGGGCTGGACGGTAGCGACCTTCCTGGTGGTGCCGGTGCTGGCGCATGAGGGGCTGGGACCCATCCAGTCGCTCAAGCGCAGCGTGCAATTGCTGCGCAAGACCTGGGGCGAAAACCTGATCGGCAATGCCGGCCTGGGCGTGGTGTTTGGTCTGGGTACGTTCCTGGTGATGCTGTGCGGCGCGGGCCTGATCGTCGGCGCCGCATTCACCGGTTCCGTCACGTTGATCATCGCCGCAGTCGTCGCGCTGGTGATCGCCATGGTGTTGCTGGGGCTGGTACAGGCAGCGCTGCACGGCATCTATTCGGCGGCGCTCTACCGCTATTCCAACGGCGAGGAACCGGGCACCGGCTTCGAGCGTCAGATGCTGGAAAACGCCTTCCGCACGAAGTGACGGATCAACGCACGTCACCGTCCACGTAAAACCACCGCCCATCCTCGCGCACGAAGCGGCTGATCTCGTGCAGGCGATGGGCGGGGCCGCCGCCGTGGCGCGAGCGCGCAACGAATTCCACCGTGGCGTGATCGGCATCGCCGGCGCCGGCCGCTTTCTTGATGTCCAGCCCCAGCCAGCGAATGCCCGGATCCAGCGCAAGCGTCGACGGTCGCGTGGACGGATGCCAGGTCGCCAGCAGGTAATCAGGCAATCCAAGGACGAACGCGCTGTAGCGTGATCGCATCAGCGCTTCGGCGTCCGGCGCGGCAAGCCCGCCGTGATAGCGGCCACAGCAGGCGGCATAGTCGGCTCTTCCGCAGGGGCAAGGGCTCATGACGTCCGGCGCCAGATGATGCATCGATTATTGGCTGGCATGGCGCGGTCGTCGATCAGTTCAAATCCTGCCTTGGCAGCCAATGCATCCACTGCTTCGAAGTCACGGATCGCCATGTGGGCGCCACGCGCCCGCAGCCAGTCGTTGAACGCGGCGTTGCTTGGGCTGGTGAACTGGCCGTTGTAGTTGAATGGTCCGTAGACCGCCAGCGTGGCGTCCGGTGACGTGATGCCCGGCAGGCCGGTGAAGAACGCCTGCACTTCTTCGAACGACATGATGTGCAGCGTGTTGGCGGTGAATACCCCGTCGTAAGCGGTGGTTGGCCACGCGCCACTGACGTCGAAGGCTAATGCGGGCGGCGTATTCGGCAGGCCAGCATCATCGAGCCACGCACTTATTCCATCGAGGCTTTCCTCGCGGTCCGACGTTTGCCAGGAAAGGTGGGGCAGGGCCCGCGCAAAAAACACCGCGTGCTGTCCCGTGCCACTGCCTACCTCAAGCACCGAGCTTGTGTGCGCGAATGCTTCGCCAAGCACACCAAGAATCGCCTCGCGGTTACGTGCGACCGACGGCGCATCGGGTTTCCCGATACTCATGCCGCACGCTCGATCGCACGCGCAAACGGTGGCAGTGCACGCAGCATCTGTTCGCCATAACGCTTGGTCACCACTCGTCGGTCCAGCAAAACGATGCGTCCGGTATCGGTTTCGGTACGGATCAGACGACCGCAGTACTGGATCAGGAGCCGCGTGGCATCGGGCACGCTCACTTCAATGAACGGGTTTCGCCCCCGCGATTCCAGCCACTCGGCGTAGGTCGCGCCAACGGGGTCCGTGGGCACGGCAAAGGGAAGCTGTGTCACCACCACGGTTTCACAGAGCTTGCCCGGAAGATCCAGCCCCTCGCCGAACGAGGCCAAACCAAACAAGGTGCTGCCCTTGCCCGCTTCGATGTCCTGGCGGTGCTCGGTGATCAGCTGCGCCTTGGACAGCGAGCCCTGCGCACGGACCTTGCGCACGTATTCGATGGGCAGCACCTGCAACACGCGGTCCAGCTTGGCGCGCGAGGTAAACAGCACAAGGTTGCCGGCGTCCCAGTTGAGGTTCGCGCCCAGCCAGGCGGCCACTTCGCGCGCATGGCCTTCGCGGTCGTCAGGCATGGCCTTGAAGGCGGGCACTTCCAGCGTGGCCTGGTTGGCCAGGTCAAAGGGCGAGGGCAGGCTTAGCGTGACCGCGCCATCGGGCAGGCCCACCGCATCGGCGAAACCGCGGAACTGGCCGCCCACGCTGAGCGTCGCCGATGTCATCACCACGGCCGCCGCGTTGTCCCACAGCACATTGCGCAGCAGGCCGCCTGCCGATACGGCCGAGGCGTGGCAGACGATCTGCTGGTCGACGGTCAACGTCACCCAGCGCGCCAGCGGCGGCGCGTTCTCGCGATCTTCGCTGGACCATGCATACCAGGTGCGTACCTGCCGATCCAGGCGCTCCAGCGCCACGCCCAGCTCACGGGAAATCGCTTCCTGGGTGGGGCCGCCGGCTTCCATCTCCACGACGGCGCGGCGCACGCTGCGCACCCATTTGTGGACGTCGCCGGTAACGATGCGCAGCGCGGTCGCGTGCGTCACCCAGTTCTCCGGCAGCCGGCCCAGGGATGCGCGGTACATCGGCTCCGCCTCACCGGGCGAGGGCATCCAGTTCATGCGGATCTCGCGCTCGATGTCTTCCAGCGAGGCGCTGAGTTCGGCGATCTTCTCCTCACCCATCTCAAGGGTGAGATTGCCGATGCTTTCCTTGTCGGTGAGCGAATAGGCGGCGTGGATCTGGTTCTGCATGCGGCCAAGCCGGCGCGTGGCGACCGACAGGTGGACATCGGCCGCGCCGCGATCGATGGCCTTGGCCGGCACATGGTGCGCTTCGTCGAAGATGTAGAGCGTTTCTTCCGGCTTGGGCAGGATCACGCCGCCGAAGGTGTCTTCATCGCGCGGCATGGTGAGGTCGGCCAATACCAGGTCCTGGTTGGCCACTACTATCTCCGCCTCGCCCACGGCGCGACGCGCCAGGAAAAAGGGGCAAACGGCAAAGGCGCCGCATTTGCGCCCGGTGCAACCGCCGGCGCTGGTGGTAAGCATGCCGCGTACGAGGTCCGACACGGTTTCCGGGCTTAAGTCCATGTCACCGTTCCACTCGCCAGAGCTGAAGGCCTCGGTGAGCTTGGCCACGGCCTGGGTATCGCGTGGTTGCGGCGGCTTGGCCCACAGGGCGAGTTCGGCGTCGAAGTCCAGGCCGCCCTGCGCTGTTTCGGTGGCGGCCATGCGCAGGTTGCGCACGCACAGGTAACGCTGGCGGCCCTTGGCCAGGGCGACCTTGGCTTCCACGCCGCAGAGTTTCAGGAACTGGGGAATATCACGCTGGACCAATTGCTCCTGCAGCGCCACGGTGGCGGTGGCGATCAGGAGTTTCTTTTTCGTCGCTCGCGCCACTTCCAGCCCGGCGATCAGGTACGCCATCGATTTACCGGTACCGGTGGGCGCCTCGATCACCGCGGCGCCGGCGGGCTCGGCCAACGCCTTGGCCACCTCGGCAATCATCTTCAGCTGCGCCGGCCGCCCACGGAAGCCGGGCAAGCCTTCCTTGAGGCGCCCATAGTCGGCGCGGATGGTGGCTTTGGTGTCGTCGAGGAGCATGGGCCGGCCATTGTCCCACACAGCCGCCTTGGGGGCGGTGCGCAGGCATCGAAGCTATGGCATGGTGGCTCCACCGAAGACCTTGGGGGAGGGCATCCATGCAAAAGACATGGACGTGGTTGGCTGTGCTGCTGTTGGTGCTTGGCGCCGCGGGTTGTAGCAAGGACGCGAAGGCGCCTCGCGTGGCGGGCGCCAAGGCCAGCGGTGGCGCGATGCTGGCCTACACGCATACCGTGAGTGTGCGGATGAGCGCCGATGCCATTGCCGCACGTATGACGGCGGTGCGCGATGCATGCACTGGCGGCAAGTTCGGCGCCTGTAACCTGATCGACGTTCGCCAGCGCGAGGGCCTCGGCCACGTCGAGGTGCGCATCGTACCGGAGGGCGTGCAAGGCATGATCGATCTCGCCGCGCAAGGCGGGAGGGTGACCGAGCACGAAACGCAAGCTGAGGATATCGGTCCAGCCGTTGGGCAGACCCGGCGTGATCGAGCGCAGATGGAGCAGTACACGCAGCGTCTGGATGAACTGGCAGCCCGCAAGGACCTTCCGGCCTCGGACCTGATCGCCCTGGCCCACGAGCAGGCCGAGGTGGCGGTCAAGCGACAGGCGCTGGACGATACAGCGACCAGTCAGCAGCGACGCCTGGACACCAACCTGCTGACACTTGGCTTCAGCGACTCGAGCCGCGCCTCGTATGGCGGGGATGCGATGGAAACCTGGGACAGCATCGTCGACCGCACCATCGAGGGCTTTTTCGACGCCGTGGGCCTGCTGGGGTACGGCGTGCCTTTCCTGGTCATCGCCTTCCCATTGGCCCTGTTCTGGCGCTGGGGCTGGCGCAAGGCCACGCGCAGAAAGGTTGAGCCCCTGGTATGACCATCAGCGCCGTCGAATGCCGACGGCGCTGGCGGGATGACGCTTAGCGGTTGCCCAGGTAGTCGTTCTTGCCCAGTTCCGCGCCAGCCTCGCGCAGGATCGCGTAGGTGGTAGTGATGTGGAAGAACATGTTGGGCAGGGCGAAGCCGAGGAGATATTCCTGGCCGGTGAAGTTGAGTTCACCGCTGCGCATTTTCAGCACGATCGCGCGGTCTTCGCTGCCTTCGATCTGGCTGGCCTGGAACGACTTGACGTAGTCGATCACCTTGTCGAGGCGAGCCTGGAGTTCGTCGAAGGTCACTTCCACGTCGGGCACGGCGATCGGCTCGACGCCGGCCAGTCGTGCCACGCAGCCCTTGGCGGCGTCCGTGGCGATCTGCACCTGCTTGACCAGCGGCAGCATGTCGGCGATCAGCCGCGTCTGCAGCATCACTTCATCGGAAACGTTCTTGGCCTTGGCGTGGGCCTGGCCTTTCTGCAACACGTGCTTGAGGTTGGACAGGCCGCGCACGAATACCGGCACGGACGCCTGGTACATGGAAAGGGACATGGGATTGCCTTTGCTCAGGTAGTGAAAACTGCGCGAACGATAGCGCATTGGCCCGGTCCAAACGACACGCAAAAAAAGCCCCGAAGGCCAGGGGGGGACCCTCGGGGCTGGGGTGGCTGCGAAACCCAGGGGAGAGGTTCGCAGCCGTAGGTTCACTCAGGGAGGAGAGATCACCTTCAGAACACCGTTGCGTGTGTTCCGGAAGATTAGATGCGGGCAGCGGGAGAAAGTTCGCGGGGTTGGCGAAAAAATAGTCAGCTAATTTTCAGGATTTGGAAATCCCGAGGAAAACAGGCAGTTAGTGCGCCTCGTGCCAATTGGCGCCCACGCCGACGTCCACGATCAACGGCACGGCAAGCTCGGCCGCCCCGGACATGCGCTCGATCACCCCCTGGCGAACCGCTTCCACGGCGTCTTCGCGCACCTCGAAAACCAGTTCATCGTGGACCTGCATCAGCATGTGCACATCGTCGCGCGTCTCAATCCACGCTGCGACGGCGATCATCGCGCGCTTGATGATGTCGGCGGCCGTGCCCTGCATCGGGGCGTTCACCGCCGCGCGCTCGGCGCCCGCCCGCCGCGCCTGGTTCCGCGAGGCGAGTTCTTCCAGGTAGAGCCGGCGGCCGAACAGGGTTTCCACGTAGCCGTCTCGATGCGCCTGGCTGCGGGTGGCTTCCATGAAATCCCGCACGCCGGGGTACCGGGCGAAGTAGCGAGCCATGTAATCGGAGGCCTCGCCGCGGTCGATGTTCAGCTGGCGCGCCAGGCCGAAGGCGCTCATGCCATACATCAGGCCGAAGTTGATCGCCTTGGCCGCGCTGCGCTGGTTGGCGGTGATCTGCTCGGGCGGAATGCCGAACACCTCGGCGGCGGTGGCGCGGTGCACATCACCGCCGTTGCCCAAGGCCCGCAGCAGGCCTTCATCGCCAGACAGATGCGCCATGATGCGCAACTCGATCTGCGAATAGTCCGCCGCCATGATCTTCCAGCCCGGCGGCGCAATGAATGCCTGGCGGATGCGGCGGCCTTCTTCGGTGCGAATGGGGATGTTCTGCAGGTTTGGATCCGCCGACGACAGGCGCCCGGTGGCGGCGATGGCCTGGTGGTAACTGGTGTGTACGCGGCCGGTGCGTTCGTTGACGTTGCCAGCGAGTTTGTCGGTATAGGTGGAGCGAAGTTTCGCCAGGCCGCGGTATTCCAACAGCTTGCGCGGTAGCTCGTGGGCATCGGCGATGGCTTCGAGCGCCTCTTCGTTGGTCGATGGCTGGCCCGTGGGTGTTTTCACCCGCACCGGCAGGCCCAGTTCGTCGAACAGCACGGCTTGCAGCTGCTTGGGCGAATCCATGTTGAATTCGTGACCGGCGCTGGCGTAGGCCTGCTTTTGCAGTTCCACCATGCGCTTGCCCAGTTGCTGGCTCTGGCGGCGCAGTTCATCGACGTCGATCAACACGCCGCGCTGCTCCATCTTCGCCAGGATGGGTACCAGTGGTATTTCGATGTCTTCGTACACCTTCAGCAGGCGCGGCTCGGCCTGCAGTTGCGGATACAGCGCCTGGTGCAGGCGCAGGGTGACATCGGCGTCTTCCGCGGCGTAGCGGGCGGCGGTGTCGAGGTCGACCTGACTGAAGGGAATCGACTTGGCGCCCTTGCCTGCGACTTCTTCATATTTGATGGTCGTATAGCCCAGATACCGTGTTGCCAGCGAATCCATGTCGTGGCGGGTGGCGGTGGCATTGAATACGTAGCTCTCGAGCATCGAATCGAAGGCCACGCCGCGCACGTCGATACCGTGCGTGGAAAGTACGTTGATGTCGTACTTGGCGTGCTGGCCAAGCTTGGCGATGGAGGCATCCTCGAAGATGGGCTTGAGTGCGCCCAGGACCTCATCACGCGACAGCTGCGTTGGTGCGCCGGGATAGTCGTGCGACACGGGAACGTAGGCTGCCTTGCCCGCTTCCACGGCAAACGACACGCCGACGATCTGCGCACGCATCGGATCGATGCTGGTGGTTTCGGTATCGAAGGCCAGCACGCTTGCCTGGCGCAGGCGGGGCAGCCATGCGTCGAAGGCTTCGCGGGTGGTGACGAGTTCATATTCGCCGGGGGCGGAGAATGCTTCGGGTGGAGCGGGCGTGGTTCCGGGGTGTGGCGCGCCGCCTGGTTGGGGGTCAGAGTATTTACTCTGACCCCGGTCGGCAGCTGGTGCGCTGCCACCGGCCTCAAGTTCCTTCAGCGCGGCCTTGAAGTCGTAGCGACGGTAGAGCTCCAGCAGGGCTTCGTTGTCGCTCTGGCGCTGGTGCAGGTCGGTCGGGCCGACTTCCAGCGGCGTGTTGATGCGGATGGTGACCAGGTCCTTCGACAACGGCAGCCGGGGGAGAGCCGTGCGCAGGTTCTCGCCGATCTTGCCGCCGACCTTGTCGGCCCCGGCGATCAGGGCCTCCAAAGTGCCGTACTCGGCGAGCCATTTGGCGGCTGTCTTCGGACCGCATTTCTCCACCCCGGGAACGTTGTCGATGCTGTCACCGGTGAGGGTGAGGAAATCGACGATCTGGTCGGGCCGCACGCCGAACTTGGCGAAGACGCCGTCCACGTCCATGGTGGTGTTGGTCATGGTGTTGACCAGGGTGATGCGATCGTCCACCAGCTGGGCGAAATCCTTGTCGCCGGTGGATATCACCACGTCGATGCCTTGATCGCGCGCCTGTACGGCCAGCGTACCGATCACGTCGTCGGCCTCGACCCCGGTCACGCGCAGGATCGGAAAACCCAGCGCGCCGACGATGCGCAGCATGGGTTCGACCTGGGACCGGAGGTCGTCGGGCATGGAGGGCCGGTTGGCCTTGTACTGCGGATACATTTCCTCGCGGAAGGTCGGGCCGGGGGCGTCGGCCACGAAGGCGAGGTACTCGGGGGCGGCCTTCAGTGTGGCGCGCAGCATGTTCACCACGCCGAACAGCGCGCCGGTGGGCTCGCCCTGGGCGTTGGTCAGCGGCGGCAGCGCGTGAAAGGCGCGGTAAAGGTACGAGGATCCGTCGATCAGGATGAGCTTGGCCATCTTGGGATTCTCTCATGGCTTGAGTGCGCTTTCCGGGGCTCGTTCACGCCGCATGGGGCAAGGGCGCTGGTATGCTCGGCGCCTGCACGGAGACCTTCGTCATGAAACCGAACATCCCGCTCCTCGCCGGCCTGGCCCTGATCGCCGCGGGCAGCCTCCACGCCCAGGACCTCAACCTCAAGCCTGCCCCGCCCCCGCCGGGCATTCATGACAAGGGCGCCACGCCGGTGGCCAATCCGCCGCCGGAAAAGAACCGCCCGGCCATCGACCTTCCTGCCATGCACGACAACGGCACCGACGCCAACGGCAACCCGCCGCCGCAGGTCACCGTGCGCACCGAAGGCGAGGACACGGTCGAGGAATACCGCGAAGGCGGCCGCATCACCATGATCCGCATCGTTCCCAAGCATGGCCCGCCGCGCGAGATCCTGGCCGACGAGAACGGCAAGCTCGAGCGCGATCCCAAGCTCGGCCCGGTCGCACCGGTGTACTACAAGGTGTACGAGTGGGGCGCGGCCCCCAAGACGGCCGAAGAGCAAAAATCCCAGTAGGGTTTTAGCCGTCCAGTTCGGGATAGTGGCGAAAGACGCCGTTGGTGTTGAAGGCCAGCCGTCGCGGTGATGCAAGATAGGCCGCGATGTTGGGCCGTTGCGCCACGCGGTCATGCACGGCGGTGAGGAGCGGCAGCTTCTTTCCAAGCCGGGCCATGGCTTTGGGATAGGCGTAGTTGAGCGCGGCCACCACCTGGAACATCGAAAGATCCACGTACGAGTGCTCGCGCAGCGCGTGGCGCCCGCCGCCGCGCTCGATGCATTGCTCCAGATACCCGAGGTACTTGGGCATGCGCTCGTTGCGGAACTCGGCGGCCCGCCGTTTCGCTTCGGCTTTCTGGTCTTCGTAATAAAGCCCCATGCCCACCGGGTGGTGGCTGTCGTGGGCCTCGGCCACGAAGTCGGTGATGGTCAGTTCGATCTGGTGGGCATGCAGCCGCCGCGATTCGCTATCGGGCACCAGGTCCAGGCGTGGCCCCAGGTATTGCAGGATGTTGGCCACCTGGGCGATCACCAGCCGCCCGCTCTTGAGGAACGGCGGGGCGAAGGGCACTGCCCCCTCGTTTTTGCCCTCAAGCCATGAATTCATGACGTCGTCGCCTTTTTCACGGGCCACATCGATGTATTCGGCCCTGGCATCTTCCAGTGCCAGGCGAATGAACTCGCCGCGGCCCTGGATGCCCGTCCAGTAGTAGAGCTCGTATGGCATGTACCGGTCTCGCCGCGGGTAGGGTGCGCCAGTGTGTACCGGCGCGGCTCTAGCGGGTGTGAGTGTGACGGCAAGTATTTGCGCGACCGGTCAGGCGCATTGCGCTGCAGTTCGCGCCAAGGTCCAATACGTCGATGGATATTCGCCGCTTTCTTCCCGATGGATTCACCTCCGCCCTTGTCCTGACCGTTGTGGTCGCCAGCCTGCTGCCTTGCCGCGGCATCGGGGCGGTGGTGTTCGACTGGATCACCGACCTTGCCATTGCCCTGCTGTTCTTCCTGCATGGGGCGAAGCTTCCGCGCCAGGCAGTCGTGGAGGGCGCGCGCCACTGGAAGCTGCATGTGGTGGTGCTGGCCAGCACCTTCGTGGTGATCCCGCTTCTGGGTCTGGCACTGAAGCCTTTGCTGGCGCCGCTGGTGACGCCGGAGCTTTACCTGGGCGTGCTGTTCCTGTGTACGCTGCCATCGACCGTGCAGTCGTCCATCGCCTTTACTTCGATCGCCCGGGGTAACGTGCCGGCGGCCATTGTGTCAGCCTCGGCGTCGAGCCTGATCGGCATCCTGGTGACGCCATTGCTGGTGGGCCTGGTGATCAGCACGTCCGGTCACGGCGGGCTTTCCGTTGATGCCGTGGGTGCCATCGTGCTGCAGCTGTTGCTGCCCTTTGTGGCAGGCCAGATGGCCCAGCGCTGGATCGGCGGCTGGGTGCAGAAGTACAAGGCGTGGCTGGGTATCGTCGACCGCGGCTCGATCCTGCTGGTGGTGTACACCGCATTCAGCGCGGCGGTGCTGCAGGGCCTGTGGAAGCAGATGCCCGCGCCGGTGCTGGCGGGCCTGCTGGTCGTCGATGCGGTGATCCTGGCCCTGGCCCTGCTGATCACCCGATACGGTGCCCGCGCACTTGGTTTCAGCCGCGAGGATGAGATCACCATCGTGTTCTGCGGCTCGAAGAAGAGCCTGGCCAGCGGCGTGCCGATGGCCAAGGTGATCTTCGCCGGGTACCCACTGGGCAGTATCGTGCTGCCGGTGATGTTGTTTCACCAGATCCAGCTGATGGTATGCGCCGTCCTGGCCCGCCGCTACGCGCGGCGGCCGATCAATGACGGAAGTGGCGGATCGAAGTAAATACCATCGCCATGCCGTGCTCGTCGGCGGCCGCGATCACTTCCTTGTCGCGCATCGATCCGCCGGGCTGGATCACGGCCCGGATGCCCGCTGCCGCCGCGGCGTCGATGCCATCGCGGAAGGGGAAGAAGGCGTCCGACGCCATGGCGCTACCCGGCACGGTAAGGCCCGCTTCCTCGGCCTTGAGGCCGGCGATCTTCGCTGAAACCACGCGGCTCATCTGGCCGGCACCCACACCGATGGTGCGGCCGTCGCGGGCATACACGATGGCGTTGGATTTCACGTACTTGGCAACGGCCCAGGCAAAGTAGAGGTCGTCCAGTTCCTTCGCATCGGGTGTGCGCTTGCTGACGACCTTCAACTCCGAGCGTTTGACCACGTGGTTGTCCGCCGTCTGCACCAGCAGGCCACCGCCGATGCGCTTGAAGTCGAAGCCATTGCGGCCGTCGCCTTCCGGGATTTCCAGCACGCGCACGTTGGCCTTGGCCGCCGTTGCCGCCAGGGCTTCGCGGCCGAACGAGGGCGCGATAAGGACCTCGACGAACTGGCGGCCGACGATGGCTTCGGCGGTGGCCTGGTCCACCGGCCGGTTGAAGGCGATGATGCCGCCGAAGGCCGAGGTGGGATCGGTGGCATACGCCAGTTCGTAAGCGGCCAGGGGATCGGCCGCCACCGCCACGCCGCAGGGGTTGGCGTGCTTGACGATCACACAGGCGGGCACGTCGAACTGGCGCACGCATTCCCACGCTGCGTCGGCATCGGCGATGTTGTTATAGGACAGTTCCTTGCCCTGCAGCTGACGGAACGTGGCAAGCGTTCCCGCGGCAGGTTCCGCGTCGCGGTAGAACGCCGCCTGCTGGTGCGGATTCTCGCCGTAGCGCAGACCCATCACCTTGATGAACGACTGGTTGGCCTGTACCGGGAAGGCGTCGACGCTGGCCACCGCTGTCTGCGTGTCATTGAGCTGCACGGCGGAAAGGTAGTTGCTGATGGCTGCGTCGTACGCGGCCACGCGGTTGAACGCCGCCACCGACAGCGCAAAGCGGGTCGCCCGATCGAGGCCGCCCTTGGTCTCGATCTGCGTGAGCGCGTTGTCATACTGCGCCGGATCGGTAAGCACGGCGACGTCGTTCCAGTTCTTCGCCGCCGCGCGCAGCATGGCCGGGCCGCCGATGTCGATGTTCTCCACGGCGTCCTCGAGCGTGCAGCCGGGCGCGGCAACGGTCTTCTCGAACGGATACAGGTTCAGCACCAGCAGGTCGATCGGCGCGATGCCGTGCGTTTGCATGACCTCATCGTCGACGCCGCGGCGCCCCAGCAGGCCGCCATGCACCGCCGGATGCAGCGTCTTGACGCGGCCATCCATGATCTCGGGAAAACCGGTGACATCGCTGGCCTCGGTCACCGGGATTCCGGCCTCACGCAGGGCCTTGGCCGATCCACCGGTGGAAAGCAGCTCCACGCCCTTGTCGGCAAGGCGTTTGGCCAGCTCGATGAGTCCCAGCTTATCGGAGACGCTCAGCAGCGCGCGGCGGACGGGGACGAGATCGGGCGTAGGCATGACCAAAATCCAGGCAGGGGACCCATCATTATAACGTCCGGGGTGTCGGGGGTTGTTTTCGTCACGCTTCCGCAGGAGGGCAAAGCCCGACGAGGACTTAGTGACGAAAACAACCCCCGACGCCCCGGCCCCACAGACTGGCCCCGACCATCCAGGCTGTTGCCGACGCCGCTGGTTGAGGTCAGATCAGGCCGTGGGCAGCCAGCTTCTTGCGCAGCGTGGCGCGATTGATGCCCAGCGCGGCAGCCGCGCGGCTCTGGTTGCCCTCGTGGTGGGCGAGCACTTCGCGCAGCAACGGGGCTTCAACCTCGCGGATGACGAGCGCATGCAGCCCTTCATCGCAATGCGTGTCCCCAATGTCCTTCAGATAGCGACGCACGGTACGGCTGACACATTCACTGAGGGCGCTCTGCATGGACGGTTCATTCGCCACTTCAACGTCGGTCAGTCGGACAGCGTGCACGTCGATCCCCTCACGGAACAGCGCAGGGACAGCCTTGGCCCTGCAGATTTTGCATGAATGTTACGACCGCGGTCTTCAGGCTCGAATGGCCCACCGATCGGTCGCGAAGGGATCGACTATACCCGTGTCCGCGGACGAATTTAAGGCTTGCGAAAAAGAAAAGTTCCTAGATCGGCCAGCGGGCCTGTCACTCGAAGGCGAACTCGAAGTTCACCGCGCTCTGGCCCGGGTCTTGCACTTCGAACACCATGACCGAGTCCGATGCGGCCTTGAGCCCGCGTGCCACGGTGGCTGCGTCGCCGACATATTCTTCAGGACGGAAGCGGCGCATGGCCAGGCGCTTGCCGTCGGCATCGCTCAAGGTGATGTTTACCACCGGATAGGGCTGCGCGAACGAGGCGTCGTTGCGTACGTGCGCGGTGATCAGCAAGGCGCCGGGAATCTTCGGATGCGCGGCGACCTCGCGGGCCAATAGTTTCAGCTGCACCGTGTCGCGCACCAGTGGCAACTGGCAGCCTAAGGTGTGGCAGGCGGAGGCAAGCATCGGGCCGATGGTGGGGTCGGCCACCAGTTCCTCGCGCTTGGCCCAACCCAGTTGGGCGGCCAAACCTAACAGCAATACTGCGCAGATAGCCGTCCATCCCCACCAATGGCGTGGTTTGCGCGGCTTGCGTTTGTCACGTGCAAATCGCGGTGCAAACGTCAGTTGGGAGAAATCTTCCTGCCCTGGCGTACCCTCGGCCACGAGCTCCGCCGGCGGCCGGAATACCGCCTGGTCGAGCAGGGGCGGGGCCTGGTCCAGAGCGTGTTCGTCGAGCTTGCGGAAGGGTTCAGGGGGCAGGGTTTCCGACAGCGTGCCCAGCGCCTGGAAGACATTGTCGCAATGGGCGCAACGCACGCAGCCGCAGGCCGGCACCAGCGCCGCTGCCTGCAGCGCATAGACGGTGAGGCAGTCGGGGCACTGGGTGTACATGGGGTTAAGTCTAACTGCGACGCGTGCCGCTGATGCGGACCCAGTCTTCGCGGATGGCGATGGCCAGGTGGTCGAACCATTCGCCGTAACGGGCAATCAGTTCCTCGTGCTGGCCGGCCAGGATGCCTGACATGGCAAACGGCGCGCCGGGCTTGATGCTGGCGGCGAACGCGGGCGCCAGTTCATCGAGGGGACCGGCCAGGATATTGGCCACCAGCACGTCGGCGGGTGGCACGTTGCCGGCACCGGGCAGGTGCACTTCCAGCCGATCGGCTACGTCGTTTCGCTGGGCGTTGTCCAGCGAAGCGGTAAGCGCCTGGGGATCGTTGTCGATGCCCACCGCGTGTTTGGCACCAAGCTTCAGTGCCGCCAGCGCCAGCACGCCGGAACCGCAACCGTAATCAAGCACCGTCAGGCCATGCAGGTCCAGGCCATCGAGCCACTCCAGGCACAGCGCCGTGGTCGGATGGGTGCCGGTACCGAAGGCAAGGCCCGGATCAAGGCGAACCACTACTTCATCTCCGCCCATGGGCGGTTCGATGTTCCATGGGTAGATCCACAACCGCCGGCCGAACTGCATGGGCTTGAACTGATCCATCCAGGCCCGTTCCCAGTCCTGGTCCTCGACCCTGCGGAAATCGAGTGTATCGGTGTCCAGCCAGGGCAGGCGATCGGCCAGTGCGGCCAAAAGGCCGCGACGGTCGACATCGGCTTCGAACAGCGCAAGCAGGGTGATTGTCGGCCAAAGCGGCAACTCGCCCACGCCGGGCTCGAAAATGGCCTGTTCGTCGGGGGTTTCGGCATCGGCATCCTGCAGCGTCACCGAAAGCGCCCCGACATCCTCGAGCGCTTCCTCGGTGGCTGGCTGCTGGGCCTGTGTGATGGTGAGGGAAAGCTCAAGCCACGGCATTACTGCGTTCCCGCCGCCGCCTCTTTCTGTTCCGCCATCCGCTTCTCGAGGTAATGGATATTCTGCCCGCCGGCCTGGAAGCCCTTGTCGGCCATGATGCGCTGCTGCAGCGGCACGTTGCACTTGACGCCTTCGATCACAGTCTCCAGCAGCGCGATGCGCATGCGGGCGATGGCGGTGTCACGGTCGGGGCCGTGCACGATCAGCTTGCCGATCATCGAGTCGTAGTTGGGCGGGATGCGGTAGCCGTCGTACAGGTGCGTATCCACGCGCACGCCAGGGCCGCCTGGCGCCTCGAAGCGCTTCACCGTGCCGGGCGACGGCATGAACGTGTCGGGGTCTTCGGCATTGATGCGGCACTCGATGGCGTGGCCCTTGATCACCACGTCTTCCTGGCGGATCGAAAGCTTCTCGCCGCCGGCGATCAGCAACTGCTCGCGCACCAGGTCGATGCCGGTGATCATCTCGGTGACCGGATGCTCCACCTGGATGCGCGTGTTCATCTCGATGAAATAGAACTTGCCGCCTTCATAGAGGAATTCGAAGGTGCCGGCACCGCGATAACCGATGCGGATGCAGGCATCGGTGCAGACCTTGCCGATGCGTGCGCGCTCCTCGGGCGTGATGCCCGGCGCGGGGGCTTCTTCCACCACCTTCTGGTGGCGGCGCTGCATGGAGCAGTCGCGCTCGCCCAGGTGGATGGCATTGCCCTGGCCGTCGGCCATCACCTGGATTTCCACGTGGCGCGGATTCTCCAGGAATTTTTCCATGTATACCTGTTCGTTGCCGAACGCGGCCTTGGCCTCGGCCTTGGTCATGGTGACGGCATTGGCCAGGTGGGCTTCGGTGCGAACCACGCGCATGCCGCGTCCGCCGCCGCCGCCGGAAGCCTTGATGATCACCGGATAACCGATCTCGCGGGCGATCTTGGCATTGGCGGCCGGGTCGGTACCCAGCGGGCCACCGGAACCGGGCACGCAGGGAACGCCGGCATCCTTCATGGCGCGGATGGCTTCCACCTTGTCGCCCATCATGCGGATGACGTTGGCGGTGGGGCCGATGAAGACGAAGCCGGACTCCTCTACCTGCTCGGCGAAGTCGGCGCGCTCGGACAGGAAACCATAGCCGGGATGGATGGCATCGGCGTCGGTGATTTCCGCGGCAGCGATGATGCGCGGGATATTGAGGTAGCTGTCCACCGACGGTGCCGGGCCGATGCACACCGATTCATCGGCCATGCCCACGTGCTTCAGGCTGCGGTCGGCGGTGGAGTGCACGGCGACCGTCTTGATCCCCAGGCTATGGCACGCGCGCAGGATGCGAAGCGCGATTTCGCCGCGATTGGCGATGACGACCTTGTTCAGCATGGCTGTTCCTTAGCCGATCACGAACATGGGTTCGTCGAATTCCACCGGCTGGCCGTTCTCGACCATGATCGCCAGGATCGTGCCGGCGACATCGGCCTCGATCTGGTTGAACATCTTCATCGCTTCGATGATGCCGATGGTTTCACCGGCTTTGACCTGCTGGCCGATCTTGGCGAATGCCGGGGCGCCCGGGGTGGAGGCCGCGTAGAACGTGCCAACCATGGGCGCCTTGACGGTGTGGCCGGCAGGCAGGTCCGATGCCGCCGGTACGCTGTCGGTCGCGGGGGCGCTGGCAGGGGCCGATGCGGCGGGTGCGGCGATGGGTGCCGGCGCGGGTGCGGCCTGGGCATACATCGGCTGCATCTGCACGCTGCCCTTGGGCACGCGGGAGAGGCGTACCACTTCCTCGCCTTCCTTGATTTCGAGCTCGGCCAGGTTCGACTCTTCGAGCAGGTCGATCAGCTTCTTGATCTTGCGCAGGTCCATGGGACAAACCTTTTTCTGGAAAGGGGATGAAGTGTCAGGCAGCACCGACGCGGCGCAAGGCGGCGTCGAGGGCGAGTTGGTAGCCGTGGGCACCCAGTCCGCAGATCACGCCGACAGCCACGTCCGATAGGTACGAGGTGTGGCGGAAAGGTTCGCGGGCATGGGGATTGGACAGGTGGACCTCGATGAACGGAATGGCCACCCCGGTCAGGGCGTCGCGCAGCGAGATGCTGGTATGTGTAAAGGCGCCCGGGTTGATCACGATGAAGGCCACGCCCTCGTCGCGGGCCTGGTGGATGCGCCCCACCAGCTCGTGCTCGGCGTTGGACTGGAAGTAGGCCACGCTGTGGCCGGCTTCAGTGGCCCGGGTAGTCAGCGCCGTATTGATGTCCGCCAGGGTGTCGCGGCCGTAGATCTCTGGCTCGCGGACACCCAGGAGGTTGAGATTGGGACCGTGCAGGACCAGGATCTTTGCCATGCGCCTCTCACGGGCAAGCCGAAGGCGCGGAGTGTGCGCGCCCTGGGATCAATTGTCCAGTTCGGCGCAGTTAACGGAAGATCGCCGCTGTTTGTTGCAATACCGCACGCTTGCGTATGGGTTACTGGCGGATGTAGGCGTTTGCCGACACCTTCCGGCGACTAGCGCTGCAGCCATTGCGCAAGCCGGGCATCGTCGAGCTTTCCCAGGTGGCTGGCCAGTACGCGGCCGTGTTCATCGAGCAACACGCTATAGGGAAGCAGGTTGCGGACATTACCGGCCTGGGCGGAGGTGGCCTGGTCTGCAGGGGCCAGCAGCCAGGGGTAGGCCGGGGCGGCCTCGCTGGCCTGTTTCCTGACGCTGTCGGGATCGTCCTGGGCCACGCCGACCACCTGCACGCCATCGGCTGCGTATTTCGCCTGTGCCGCGGCCAGGGCAGGCATTTCTTCCCGACAAGGGCCGCACCAGGTGGCCCAGAAATTCACCAGCAGCTTCTTGCCATGCCAGCGGTCCAGCGAGGCCGGCTGGTCATCGAGATCAGTGAGCTTCAGTGCCGGGAAGGGCGTCCCCGCGGCAAGATGACCACTGAAGTCGGCCCGCATCGCACGGTGATCGACGTACAGGCCTACCCCGGCGGCGACCAGGGCCAGTAACAGGATCGCCGCCGTGGGGCCACGCAGGAAGTTCACGGTGCCGCGGCTTCGCGCAGCGCCGCGGCTACCGCGTCCTGCGTGAGCACGGTGGAGAGTTTCTTGCCCTCCTCACCGTTGCCCGGATACACCACGTAAAGGGGCACGCCAGGCGAGTGGTGTTGTTCAAGGAACGCGGCGATGGTGGGGTTGACGTCGGTCCAGTCGCCGTACATGTACGTAGCGCCGGTTTCCTTCATCACTGCGCGGAAGGCATCGGTGTCCAACACGGCGTGTTCGTTGGCCTTGCAGGTGACGCACCAGTCGGCGCCCATGTCCACGAACACCGGTTTACCGCTTTTGCGCAGCTCCGCCAGTTTTTCCGGCGAATACGCCACCACGCCGGACGCGGCAGCCGTGGCCTGGGGCTTTTCCAGCCCATTGACCACCAGAAGCGGGTAGAGGGCGCCAAGGGCAAGGATCGCCACGAATATCTTGGACAGCGGCTTGCCGCCGCGGCTGCGCTCGAACCACCACAGCGCTGCAGCCAGCAACACCGCACCGGCCAGCACGGCCCCCACGGCATTGGCGCCGCGCTGGTTGGCAAGCACCCACACCAGCCATACCGCGGTGAGGTACATGGGGAAGGCCAGCACCTGCTTGAAGGTTTCCATCCAGCGACCGGGACGCGGCAACAGGCGCGCCAGCGCCGGGATGTAGCCGATCGCCAGGAACGGCAAGGCCAGGCCCAGGCCCAGGAGCAGGAACACCAGCAAGGCCACCAGCGGCGAGGCGGCAAAGGCGAAGGCCAGTGCCGGCCCCATGAACGGCGCCGTGCACGGGCTTGCTACCACCACCGCCAGCACACCGGTGAAGAAATCGCCCGTGGGGCCGCTGCGCGAGGCCAGGCTGTTGCCGGTATTGCCCAACGAGGTTCCGAACTGCACCACGCCGGACATCGACAGGCCGACAGCCAGCATGATGTAGATCAATACGCCCACCGCCACCGGCTGCTGCAGCTGGAAACCCCAACCCAGGGCATGCCCGGCGGCGCGCAGGCCGATCACGGCCAGGCCGATCGCCGCGAAGGACACCAGCACGCCGGCCGTGTAGTACAGCGCATGCTTGCGCGCGCCCCCGTCGTGGCTGGAGCCCTCGACCACCGACACGACCTTCAGCGACAGCACCGGCAAGACGCAGGGCATCAGGTTGAGGATCAGGCCGCCCAGGAGTGCCAGGCCCAGTACGGCCAGAAGGCCCGGTGAGTCGCCGACGCCCGGCGGGGGCATTTGCGGAGCGACTTCCTGTGGCGCACCTGATACCGCCTGCGCATCGAGGTTCGCGGCGGGCGTGATGTCGGTGCCGGTTCCGCCAGCAAGGTCCAGCTTCACCTGGCGGGTCATCACTGGATAACAGATGCCATTTTCAAGGCAGCCCTGGAAGGTGGCCTGCACCACCACGTCACCCTTGCCCGGGCCGTCCTTCAGGGCGACAGGCAGTTCCACCTGGTCGTAATAGACAATGGCATCGCCGTTGTACTTGTCGTTGTGTGCGATACCGCTGGGCCACTCGGGCTCGCCAAGGCTTGCACCCTTGGGCGAGATCACTTCCAGCGCGGTCTTGTCGCGGTAGAGGTAGTAATCCTTGGGCATCGTCCAGCGCAACAGGAGCTTGTCCGGCGCGGTGGCGATGGCTTCGAAGCGGAAGGCCTTCTCGGCGGGGAGCGGAGAACCGTTGGTCGATGTCGTGGCAGCCTTGCCACCCAGCAACGCCAGACCGGACTCCTTTGCAGCGCTGGCAGCAGCGCCGGAAGCGGACGGCATCGCTGCCTGGGTGGAAGAACCGCCACCTGCTGCCGGGCTCGTCTCCACCGGCGGTGCGCCGATGGTGAGGTTGAGCTTCTCGGTATTGGGCGGGTAGCAGATCTTCGGCTCTACCTCGTGGCAGCCCTGGTAGCGCACGGTGAGCGCGATCGTCTTGGCCGATGCGTCGGTGAGCGTATACGGGACCGTGGCATCCATGGCGCCGTGGTAGGTTTCCACGTCGCCCAGGAATTCATCATGGTGCTTCACGCCATCGGGCAGCTGCGGCTCGCCGAGTTTCAGCGCTGCCTCGTCGGTCGCCTTGATTTTCAGCTGGCCGCGATAGAGGTAGTAGTCGGGGGCAATCGCCCAGTGCAGTTTCACCACGCCCGCCTGGGAGGCATCGGCGGTCAAATGGAACGCTTGCGTGACGGGCAACAGGCCGTCGTCCTGGGCGAAAGCCGGCACGCTGATCAGGGCGGCAAGGGACAGCAGCCAGACACGCGGGGATGGGAACTTCATGACAACTCCGGAAAGCCGATACATCGCGAGCCAACGCCCGCGCCGTGCCGAAACAGACCCGGGGAAGACCCGCAAGCTTACATCGGGTTGCCGGAGGGGGGCTTCGATTCGGCCGCCACCCAGGCCAGGTAGGCGGGCAGGCCATCGGTTACATCCAGGACGATGAGTTCAGGCGTGTCGTACGGATGGGCTTTTTCAAAGAAAGCCTTGAGCGCGGGGACGCACTCGGACGTGGTCTTGATGAGCAAGGTGGACTCCGTCTCACTGACTACGCGGCCTTCCCACCGGTATACCGATGCTACGGTGGGGATGATGTTCACGCAGGCGGCGAGGCGGCGTTCGACAGCCCCATTGGCCAGGATGTTGGCGGTCTCCGCCGTGGGGCAGTTGCAAAACGCTATGACGATGGCCATGACCCGTTCCTAGGCAACTTTTCTCCATAGTGCCTTGCCGTTCACGATGGGTCACGTTTCCGCGTCGAATACGACCGTGATCTGTCCTTCGTAAGTGGTAGCCGGTTTGAAGGGGCCTGGGCTTTGGATATGAATGGTGGAATAGACCGATTGGATGCTCCCGTTGCTCGCGGCGATGGGTTCGGCTGTCTCGGCGCCGATCGGTAGTGGGATGTGTGTTAACGCAGCGTGGGTACGATCGCTTACGGCACCCGGAACACTGATGGCCACGTCCAAGGGGATGGCGTCATCGCCGCTGGCGATCGCGCATCTATCTCCGAGCTTTTGCCCGCATAGCATATGCACTGAAACCGGCCCACTCATCGAAAGTCGAAAGGGGACATCCTGACGTACACGTGGCGGCATGCGGCCGCCTTGCCATGCCTGCCAGCCGCCGTCGGGCTCGAGGGTGGCCACCACGGGACGACCGGCCGTCCCGTTGGGGAAATCCACCTTTAGCTGATGTTGAACGTCCAATTCGAACTTGAGGACGACTTCATCGGAGGACATCTGCGCGTTATGACCGTAGTCGATGTCCATCCCGGCGCCCACCGTATATCGCAGTTCCCCTCGGTATATGCCTGAATGCATGAGCAGTGGATTGGGGGCGATGAGTTCGTAGCCGAAGGATGGCCGATAGGTAACGGTTTTCTCTTGGTCCCTCATGTACGTTGAGCGACAGGTATAGTATTTCGCGGTAGGCAGGCGCCAATGGTTCATAATCCATTCCGAGGATCCCCGGCTGACTCCACCGGAGTTGCATCCTCCGAGTGGATAAGTGAATTGGCTATTGCTGAAATCCGCAAATGCGAGCCCTGAGTTGATCTTATCAACCCGAAGAGAGTGAGCGCTTAGACGAAACTTAAGGCGATGCGATTCGGCGTCTTTGTATACGTCAAGATCACGAAATTCGGCCGAGACACCTACTAGAAGGCCTTGTGCGGGATCGTCGTCTTTCCGCCACGTTTTAACTCCAGTGATCCCAGTACTAATGGAGAACTGGCCAGCAGGACATCGGTCGGGCCATGTCAAACAAAAGCCACTGAGAGGCGTCGTGTTAACGAAGCTCTGGTTGGCACCACCGGTGGGATCAATGCGGAATTCCGCCGTTATTTTTACCTCCGAAGATCGCGCGAGAGGCGGCGACAAGGCAAGTCCGAGGAGCGACAGAAAGACGGGAGGCCATACAGGCTTGATCATGGAGTGTGCTCCGGCGTGTTAAAGGAACAGTAGATATCGCCAACGGATTCCACATCGTCGTGCGCAGCACCATCGATGTGCGGAATTTTTGCATCGCACAATTGGGCCCCATTGGAGAAAACGCTGAGCTTGGCCGCATTGGCGGCGACCTCGATAACAAAGACGCCATTAGCGTCACTCACGGTTCGCGTTGAACCTTGTGCCACAGTGACGCCTGCCAGCGGCAGCAACTGCGTGTTGATCAGCCTCCCGAGGATCGTCCGGGTGCGCGTTACCTGCACCTGGCTGTAGAGCACGCTTCCCCGGTTGACGTGGTAGTCGATGGACCGTCGGTCGACGGAAGCCGTGGCATCGCCGTTGCTGCTGATGTCGATGTTGAGGCGTCCTGACCGGTACGGCGGCAAGGGCACGACGTTGCGGCCTTGTTTGAGTTGCGTGCTGCCGCCCTGGCTGTCGGCGGCATGCACCGTAACGTCCGGTGCATCCGAGGTGACGTCGATCATCATCACAGACTCTGCGAAGCGAAGATCGGTCATGCCAGTACCGGCCGCTTGTCCGCCGCCGAACGCCGTGGTGTTCTCGAGGTTGAGCCCGCCGATCGTGCTGCCCTGGACGCTTGACCGGTTGGCGAACAGGTCCAGCCGACCCTGCGGCAACCTGACGTTTGCCGCGCCTGCGAGGCCGATGCCGCTGCCCTCACCGGAGATCGATGCGCTGATTTGCGGAACCACGCCCTCGCGCTGGCGCAGATAGCTGATCGTGCCGTGCGCTTCGCGATCACTGTGCGCCGAGGCGCGCTGTCCAAGGCTGGCCGACCAGGCATCACGGGTGGATGACAGGGCAAATGTGGCTGAAACCTCAACGCCGCGGTCGCGGCCACCCCGATCATGGCCATCGCGACCATGGCGCGGCCTGGGGCGATCGAAAGCCGACGTGCGCAGGTACACGTCGGAGCCCACGATCCGGAAATTCCGGTCGTACGACAGATCGAAGGACGCTCCGCTTGCGGCCGAGGGTAGCGACACGCGGCCGATCAACTGCGAGCCACGCCCGAGACGGAGATTGCCCGAGGCATGCCAGTTCCGTTGACGCATGGGTTTGTCGTCGGGTCGCCTCGGCGCCAGCCAGGTATCACCACGCCCGATCGAGACACTGCCACGCGGAAAACGCGCAATCCATTGCAGGTCGCTGCCCTTGCCTCGCCCACTCGCGTGGTAGAGGTTGGCATAGAGGCTGGCCCAGTCACCGGCATTGATGTCCAGCGACGCAGTGGACGTGGTGCCGCCGCTTTCCGTCGTGGAGGAAAGCCCGAGGATGGCTCGCGGATGGATCAACGCATTGATCGCAGCGCCTGCGACGAGGCCACGGCGGTCGCGGCGATTGTCGATGTAGTCACCCAGCCCAGTTCGTTGCCCGGTAAAGACGTTGTAGCGCCAGCGCCGGGTTGGGTCGCTCCAACTCCCTGGCTTGTAGATCAGCTGGACCTCGCTTGAATGAAGTACACCATTTTCGATTACGCGTAGCTCCACCGGATAGATGCCTGCCGGCAGCGGTCGCGTATCGATTGGTTGCAGGCCAGCCGCGATGGGTTGGGCGTTGATCAGTGCTCCGTCACGGTAAATCTCCACAACCGCCGCGCGCCTGGCCGTGACGTACACCGGCTGGGTACTGCTCGAACCGGTGTCGGCGAGCAGGCTGTCGGAGGTTCCCAGCATCGCGCCGACCACGGGGTAGGCGCGGCCCCCGACTGCACGTGGCTGTCGATACAAGCCTTGTGCCTCCGGCTGGAAGTGGCCCAGACGGACGAAATGACCCTTCAGTTCGCGTTGGGCGTGAAGATTATGAAGTTGGGTTTCGCCCTTCTTGCGTGATTGACTGCTACGACCGTGCTGGGCGGTGACGGTGGTGGTCCAACCGCCCACGCTGCCCAGGATGTCCACCCAGTAGCGGGACGCGTTGCCGCCCTCGCTGCCGGCGACGATGTTGGTACGCTGGTTGACGATCGCGCCCGTGGCACGACTAGGGGCCAGGGTGGGATGTACGGTGCCGCCGCGCGTATCGTCGAACGTGGCCAGGTCCAGCGTTGAACTGGCCGAATCGAAGGACACAATGCGGAAGTCGCCGTTGCAACGCGACGTACCGCAGCGCTTCAGGCTTACCGGCGCTTCAAGCGCGCGCTGGATATGCTGCCGTTCTTCGCTTCCCGCCGTGCTGTCGGCGGTGTCGCTAAAATGCAGGAGCTGCACTTTTTCGTCGGATGTCATGACGACCATGGCCTCGCCCAGATAGGTGCCATCGGCCACGACCCGGGTTGCCAGGGGAACGTTGAAGAAGTGGTCGCGAAAATCCGGCGGAATGGTTTGCCTCTGCTGCTCCAGTGTGAATTCGGCAAGCGAGGAGGGCGTTGACGCATGCGCGGGCGCCAACGCGGCACCGATCAATGCGGGCACATGACGCAGATAACGCATGATTCAGTCGTCCTGACAGGTAAGAGCCGCCGCACGATCCGGTGCGGCGGGTTGATGCTGGGTGGGCGCGCCGAGGAGCAATGCCCTCAGGTTTAGGGCGGAGCGGCTTGCTCGTCGAATACCAGCGACACACTGCCCAGGTAGTTGCCGACAGTGGGCGTCGTGACCTTGGAGGTGATCTCCAACTGGTACACCTTTTCCGTCGGATCCTTCGTGTGAATGGGAATGGGCGCCAAACCGAGGTCCTTGCCGGCAATCGACACGGCGAGGGCAACTGTATTGTCCGAGTTGTCTTCGGTGAGCACGGGGTCAAAGGCAAGCGCTGCCGTGACGTTGTTGGTGGTGTTCTTCACTTGCAGAGCGAGCTTGTAAGTATTGAACGACTTTGCAACCGGGTCGTACGCGAGCTGGATTGGCGATTGCGGCCAACCCAACTGCGGCTTGACATAGAATGTCTCGGCGGGGACGGTGACAGTCACGTCGATCGTCTGCCTGATAGGGGCGGCGTTGACAACGGCAATGGGCAATATGGCCGCGATGCACGAGGCCACGAGGTACTTCTTCATTGCTGGTTCCTTCAGCGGTGGGTGGGACTACTTGTTGGAGAGCACGATCGGGCGCTCTTCGTCGCCTTCCTGCAGTACGAAGCGATGAGTCAAGCCCTCGCCCGCCAGGTGCAAGCTCGCCCCCGGTGCAATGCGATCGTTCGTGGGTGATCCACATTGCTTTGGGCGGCTGCATGCGTAGTGATCACGCAGGAAGATCATGCTGTCGCCGGCATTGGTGACGGTACCTGCGGCCTCGTCGATGCGTGTGTCGAAGCGGGCGTTTGCCGGTGCGCTGACAACGCGCACGCCATAGCCCACAAGGATGTTGATGGCCGTGGTGGCTTCCGCCTTGAAGGCTTCCTCTTCGGCGGCCGTTACCGCGAAACCGTGTTCGCGAACGGGTGCCACCGGCACGAAGCGCACCCGGAAATAGCGCTCGTGGGAGCGGTCGCCCATGGCGATCATGCGCACCGACTGCGATCCGCCCGCGGGGATGATCAACCGCGAGGGGCTGGCGAGCAGGCCGTTGCGCAGAATGCCCCCCGCAGGGGCGGTGGACAGGGGCTTACCCTTGGCGTCCACCTCCACGACGTCGACGCGCACGAAGGCGGTGCTGCTGCCGCTGTTGTACACCTGCTTGGCGGCCGTAGCCCGCTTGGGAGTGATGTAGTGGTGCATGGCGCCCACTGAGATCTCCGCACCAGCGCGAACTGGCCCAGTGGCAAGGGTCATCAGGCAGGCCAGGCCGATACTGGCCCCGGGCAGGTACAGGCGGCGCGAGAAGCCGTGTGCAAGGACGTGAGATAGGGGCGGGGGCATGATGGACTTTACGGTCAGAAGGGCGGACGGCCAGTGCTGCCATGATCCTGCCCGCCAGCGATGCCCGCTTTCTGATTTCGCCCAAATTGCATTGCACCCCTTGAACCACGCCCACCCGCCGCCATTAGCTACCCGCGGCCCGCTTCTTCCGTCATGGACGAACTGCGGCTAAACTTCTGGCACTCGCCTATGGCAAGTGCTAACAGGCGACACCATTTTCTTTCACCATCAACCACTTAGTGGAGTGAATCATGAGCAAGCTGCGTCCGTTGCACGACCGCGTCATCGTCAAGCGCCTCGAAGAAGAGCGCATGTCCGCTGGCGGCATCGTCATTCCTGACAGCGCCACCGAGAAGCCCACCCGCGGCAAGGTCATCGCCGCCGGCAATGGCCGCATCCAGGAAGACGGCAAGGTCCGCCCGATGTCGGTGAAGGAAGGCGAGACCGTCCTGTTCGGCAAGTACGCCGGCCAGGAAATCAAGATCGACGGCGAAGAGCTCGTTTTCCTGAAGGAAGACGACATCGTGGCAGTGATTGAAGGCTAAAGGCCCCTGGGACAGCCGGTTGAGCGCGTAGGGATCTTAAATCGCGCACACCGGCGACTCCTGGCTTTTCGTTCTGCTTGCGAAGCAAGCACAAGCAAGATCAAACCCTTTACTTATTTCAAAATTTTTCAAGGAAAAATTTTATGGCTGCTAAAGAAGTACGTTTTGGCGAAGACGCCCGCTCGCGCATCCTCAAGGGCGTGAACACCCTGGCCAACGCGGTCAAGGTCACCCTCGGTCCCAAGGGCCGCAACGTCGTGCTCGAGAAGAGCTTCGGCGCCCCCACGATCACCAAGGACGGCGTGTCCGTGGCCAAGGAGATCGAGCTGGCCGACAAGTACGAGAACCTCGGCGCCCAGATCGTCAAGGAAGCTGCCTCCAAGACCTCCGACGTCGCCGGTGACGGCACCACCACCGCCACGGTGCTGGCCCAGGCGTTCATCCAGGAAGGCCTGAAGGCCGTTGCCGCCGGCATCAACCCGATGGACTTGAAGCGCGGCATCGACAAGGCCGTCATCGCCGCCGTGGGCGAGCTGAAGAAGCTCTCCAAGCCCACCGTCGACGACAAGGAAATCGCCCAGGTCGGCACCATCTCGGCCAACTCCGACGCCAACATCGGCGACATCATCGCTACCGCGATGAAGAAGGTCGGCAAGGAAGGCGTGATCACGGTTGAAGAGGGTTCGGGCCTGGAGAACGAACTCGACGTCGTCGAGGGCATGCAGTTCGACCGTGGCTACCTGTCGCCGTACTTCATCAACAACCAGGCTTCCCAGCAGGTTGAGCTGGACGACCCGTACATCCTGATCCACGACAAGAAGGTGTCGAACGTGCGCGAGCTGCTGCCCGTGCTCGAGGCCGTCGCCAAGGCCGGCAAGCCGCTGCTGATCGTGGCCGAGGAAGTCGAGGGCGAGGCCCTGGCCACGCTCGTGGTCAACACCATCCGTGGCATCGTCAAGGTCGCCGCCGTCAAGGCGCCGGGCTTCGGTGACCGCCGCAAGGCCATCCTGGAGGACATCGCGATCCTCACCAACGGCCAGGTGATCTCCGAGGAAGTGGGCCTGCAGCTTGAGAAGGCCACCATCAACGACCTGGGCCGCGCCAAGCGCGTGGTGATCACCAAGGAAAACACCACGATCATCGACGGTGCCGGCGAAGCTGAGCGCATCCAGTCGCGCATCAGCCAGGTCAAGGCGCAGATCGAGGAAACCTCCTCCGACTACGATCGCGAGAAGCTGCAGGAGCGCGTTGCCAAGCTCGCCGGCGGCGTTGCGGTGATCAAGGTCGGTGCCGGTACCGAGATCGAAATGAAGGAAAAGAAGGCCCGCGTCGAAGACGCCCTGCACGCCACGCGCGCAGCGGTGGAAGAAGGCGTGGTTGCCGGCGGTGGCGTTGCGCTCATCCGCGCGCTGAAGGCCGTGGAAAACCTCAAGGGTGACAACACCGACCAGGACCTGGGCATTGCCATCACCCGCCGCGCGCTCGAAGCGCCGCTGCGTGCGATCGTCGCCAACGCCGGCGAAGAGCCGTCGGTGATCGTCGCCAAGGTCAAGGAAGGCACGGGCAACTTCGGTTACAACGCCGCCAACGGCGAGTTCGGCGACATGCTGGTGATGGGCATCCTGGACCCGACCAAGGTCACCCGCACCGCGCTGCAGCACGCTGCATCGGTGGCTGGCCTGGCCATCACCACCGAGGCGATCGTTGCCGAAGTGCCGAAGAAGGACGACGGCCACGGCCACGGCGGCGCGCCGGGTGGCATGGGCGGCATGGGCGGCATGGATTTCTGATCCCGCCCCACCGCTGAAAAACAAAACCCCCGCTTCGGCGGGGGTTTTTTTATGCCTTGGTCAGTGGCGATGACTTACTGCCGTGCGCCCGCCGCCGCCGCTTCGTCCGCCGCGGTCTTCTGCCGGGCCAACGCGGCGGCATCCACCGGCGAGGCGAACTGCACCATCAGCTTGTCCAGCTTGCCGCGCAGGCGCAGCTGCGCCACGTTGGCCATGCCGTTGTCGTCGTCTTTCTGCACGGCGTCTTCAGCCGGCGGCGGTGCGTCCGGCGCACGGGTAAGCGCTGCCAATACTGGCGCCACCACCTGGGTGAGCGCGAAGTACGGATCGTCGTGGATGCCGGCCCGGTCAAGTACCATGCCCGGCAACGCCCATGCGGCCATGTCCTGCTTCTCGTTCTTGTCCACCCGCGTATCGAAGAGAATCCACGGCACCGGCTGGGTAAGCGTCGGTTGGCCGTTGACGAAGCCCGCGGTGTCGTAGGTGTCGATCAGCGCCGGTAGATGGTCGCCATAGAACAGCAGCAGGGCCGGGCGCTCGCGCTTGGACAGAAGATCCGCCAGGCGGCCGAGTTCGGCATCGGCATGGCGCATGTGATAGATGTAATTCTGCAGGTCGAGCTTGGCCTTGCCATCCACGCCTGCGGGTACCGGAATGGCATCGCGTTCGGCCACGTCGATATTGGGGTTCGTGTCGTACGGCCCGTGCGCTTCCATGCTGATGGCGAAGACCAGCCGTGGCGGCCCGGAGTCTTTCAGCTGCGACATGATTTCATCCGTCATCGCGCTGTCGGCCATGTAGTTGCCGTCGAACTTCACGTTCTTCGGGAACTGCGGCTGGGTGACGAACTTGTCGAAGCCTACCGCCTTGAATGCCGTGTTGCGATTCCAGAAGCTGCCATCGTTGCCGTGCACGGCGATGGTTTCGTAGCCATGCGAGCGCAAGGTGCGCACCATGCCGGGAATCACCCTGGCGTTGAGCTGCAGGTAGGGGAATTGCATGTCGGCGAAGTAACGCAGCGACAAGCCGGTGAGCACTTCGAACTCGGTGCGGATGGTGCCGCCGCCGAAGGTGGGCACGTGCAGCGAGCCCGAGGCGGAGCGTTCGGCCAGGCGGTGCAGGTTGGGTGCGAAGGTGTTGCCCTCCATGCCCCTGATCACGGCCGGGTCGAAGAACGACTCGCTCTGCACGATCACAATGTCGGGCGTCTGGCCATCGAAGCTCGCGCTCTGCGCGATGTGGTCACGCAACCGCGTGTCGCTCGCGGCAATGAAGCGCTCCGCGGCGGCCGGATCTGCCTTGTGTTTCTGTCCGGCGTACTGCAGGCGGAACTGCATCAGCATGGTTACGAGGCCGTTGTGTCCGGCGGTGGCCGAAGCCGACCAGGGCTCCATGCCAAGCCTGTCGCGATCGTACACATGGGCCCAGGCCGGCAGGCCGGCGAACAGCGTGCCCAGCAGCGCCAGCAGCGCAAAGCCTGCGGTAAGGCGCTTGCCATGTGTGCGACGGGCGAACATGGGTGGCTCGTAGCGGGCCAATGCCCAGACGATGGCGATGCCCGCGAGGATGGCCAGGTACGGCCAGGGGCTCGCGGGCAGGTAACCGCCCAGCAGATGTGCGCCGCCACCCTTGAGTTGCCCGACCATGCGGAAATCGGCGGGCACCAGGGGCGTGCCAAGGTTGCGCACCTTGATCGCGTTCACGCCATAGACGACGCCCAGACCCAGGCAGGTGAGACCGAAGGAAAGGAAAATCCTGCGGGTGAGCACCACCAGGAACGTGGCAACCATCAGCCCCGGCAAGGCATTGGCAAACAGGTGCAACGGGCGCTGGTACCAGACGCCCGGGCTTACGCCCGGGTTTCCATCGATCAACGAGGTAAGGAATACCAGTGCCACGGCCAGGGCGAAAGGCACCCCGATGCGCAGTACGCGCCAGCGCCATAACCTTGATTTCACAACAGGAATTTGCGACATGACGGAAGTTGTCACGCTAACGGGTAGACACTGTAACCCACGGGTCATGAACTGCGCGTGCCTGCCGACTGACTGTCCGCTGACCGCCCATCGACGGCACAATGGACGGCCATGCCCCAGCCCAACCCTTCTCCCGAACTCCGCGCCCTCGTCGATGGTCGCCTCGCCGACCTGATGGCACGCTGCCGCGCCATGGGCGTGGCGGTACACGACGATGCCGGCGTCACCGAACGTCTTCGCCAACTGCTGCTGGCCAGCGACTACGCCTTCGATGTACTCAGGCGACATCCCGAATGGCTGGCGCCGGCGGGCATCGAACGCCTCCGCTCCGGCGCCGATGCGTCCGCGCGGATCGATGCCCTGCAGCTGCCCGACGATGAAACCCAGACACTGGCGCGGCTGCGCCGCTTCCGCCATGCCGAAGCGCTTCGCCTGGTCTTCCGCGACGTCAATGGCCTGGATGATGTGGGCGAGACCCTGGCGGCCACCAGCCAGCTTTACGAAGCCTTGTTGGGAGTCAGCCTGGCCTGGAGCGAACGTGCCATGGCCAGGCGTTATGGCAAGGCGCGGGATGCCTCGGGAGAAGAACAGCGGCTGGTAGTCGTGGGCTTCGGCAAGCTCGGCGGGTCGGAGCTGAATTTCTCCTCTGACATCGACCTGGTGCTGGCCTACCCCAACGGCGGCCAGAGCGATGGCTCCCGTCCGCTCGATAACAACGAATATTTCGTTCGTCTCGGCCGCCAGCTGGTGCGCCTGTTGGCCGAACCCACCAGCGACGGGATATGCGCGCGCGTGGACTTGCGCCTGCGTCCCTTCGGCAACGCCGGTCGCCTGGCGTTGCCCTTTGCCGCCATGGAGCAGTACTACCAGCGCGAAGGCCGCGACTGGGAGCGCTATGCGTGGATCAAGGCTCGTCCCGTAGCTGGCGACCGCACGGCGGGCCGGCAACTGCAGGACATGTTGCGGCCGTTCGTGTATCGCCGCTATCTCGACTACACCGCCTTTGCCGGGCTGCGCGAGATGAAGGCGCTGATCGACGCGGAGGTGGCGCGCAAGGATCTTGCCGGCAACCTGAAGCTGGGGCCGGGCGGCATCCGCGAAATCGAGTTCATCGTGCAGCTCACGCAGATGATCCGCGGTGGCCGCGATCCGGCCTTGCGCGTGCGCGGCCTGTTACCCGCGCTCACCGCCTGCGAGGCGCGCGGGCATATTCCCGCCGGACGCGCCAGGCCGTTGCGCGAGGCCTACCTGTTCCTGCGCCGGTTGGAAAACCGTGTGCAGATGTTGCGCGACGCGCAGACCCACGACATCCCCGACGACGCGCTCTCCCGTGAACGCATCGCCCTGGGACTGGGGTATGCCGACTGGCCTTCGCTTGAAATGGAACTTGGCGCCCACCGCGAACTGGTTTCGGCCGAGTTCGCCGCCGTGCTGGTGCCCCAGGGTGGCAGCGCCGCTGTCGTCCCAGCCGTCGATGCGGACCTCTGGCGCAAGGCGCGGGCCGGAGAACTGGAAGCTGCCAACCTGGCCGAGGCGGGGTTCCCACCTACGGCTGAAGCCGTGGACGTGCTGCTGAGCCTTCCGCGCGGAGCGGCGGTGCGTTCGATGTCCACCCGTTCGAGCGAACGGCTGGACCGTCTCATGCCGCAGCTGATCGCCGCAGCGCGTGAGTCGCCGGAGCCCGCGACGGTGCTTGCGCGGCTTTGCCGCCTGGTGCAGGCGGTGGCGCGACGGTCGTCCTACCTGGCGCTGCTCGAAGAACAGCCGGCCGCGCGACGGCGGCTGGTCGCGGTGTTCGCACGCAGCGCGTTCCTGGCCGAAAGGATCATCGGCCAGCCTCTGCTGCTGGACGATGTACTTGATCCGCGCATCGACCAGTTGCCGCTCAAGCGCGCCGACGTCGCGGCGGAGATCAGTCGTGCGCTGTCGGCACTGGACGAGCGCGACGCCGAAGGCGAGCTGGACCGCTTGAACGAGCTGCAGTCGAGCATCGGCTTCCGGCTGGGGCTCGCCTTCAGTGATGATCGCGCCGATGCCGCGGCGACGTCGCGGCGCCTTGCCGCGCTCGCCGAGGCAGTGGTCGCCGCCGTGTTGTCGATGGCCGAGCGTGAACTGAAGGCGCAACACGGCAGCCTGCCGGGAGAAGCTACGGGCTTTGCCGTCCTCGGTTACGGCAGCCTGGGCGGCGCGGAGCTGGGCTTCGCCTCCGACCTTGACCTGGTGTTCGTCTATGACGGCGCGCGAGCTACCGCGCGCAGTGATGGTGCGCGTCCGCTGGACGGTGCGCAGTGGTACCAGCGCCTTGCCCAACGCATCGTGCACTGGCTGGGTGCGCTTACCCGCGGCGGCAAGCTCTACGAGATCGATACCCGGCTGCGTCCGGACGGGGCGAAGGGCTTGCTGGTGACCAGCGTGGATGCCTTTGCCGGCTACCAGAACGAGCGCGCGTGGACGTGGGAGCACCAGGCACTGGTGCGTGCGCGCGGCATCGCTGGCGATGCGGCCTTGCATGCCCAGGTCGACGCCCTGCGCGAGACCATCCTGCGACGTCCGCGCGATGGCGCCGCCGTGCGCACCGAAGTGGCCGCCATGCGTTCGCGCTGGCGCCAGGAACGCGACCGCTCGGACGCCGCGCGCCTCGATCTGAAGCAGGGTGCCGGAACCTTGCTCGATATCGAATTCCTGTCGCAGGGGTTGGTGCTTTCCCATGCAGCCACCGCCGCCACGGTCCAGGCGATACCCAGCAGCACTCAGGCGTTGCTTACCTGGCTGGTCGATGCCGGCGCGCTGGCAGCGAACGATGCCGGGTTGCTCGAACGTGCCCACGCGTTGTTCCTGTCGCGTGCGCTGGCCTGCACGCTTGATGGACGCCCCCGACTTGCTCCCCGTGAGGCAGAGCTGGATGACGCGGCGGCTCAGGTGCTGGCGGTTGCCGCCAGCGCCGGGTTCGTCTTCAGCTAGCGACCGGGCCTACGTATTCACGCATGCGCCGACGTAGTTCCTGGCCGACGCGCTGGGTTTCGCGAAGTGGCGTGAAACTCGAAGGCAGGCGGTCGTCGAGGTCGCCCAGCAGGTTGCGCGAGCGCAAGGTGGCATGCAGGCGGGCCAGTTTCGCCGGCAAGGGGGCAGTGACCAGCGTGCGCACGGGACGACCGGTGGCGCAGGCCTCGGAAAGCATATTCACTGAATCGGGCGTCACTACCAGCGAGTCGGCCCAACCCAGGTATCCTGCATAGGGATTGCTGGCTTCGTCGCCGCCTGTCCACACATGGCCGGGAAAATCGGCGAGCCCTGAGACGACGGCATCACGAAAGGCTGCTGGCGTGCGCCGGGAGCTTGAGATCATGAAACTGCCGCCTTCGCGAATGGCCATCGCGCGCAGGCTTTCCACCAGCTGCTGGGCGTAAGGTGCGCCAAGCTCGATGCCACGACGTTCGCCCCCCAGCAGGATCGCCCGCCGCGGCTTGGGAAGGTCGCCCAGGGTCGGGCAGGCTTCCCGTCCCTCGGCCAGCCAGGTGTCGTCGATGGGATTGAGCGAGCCGGTCATCTCGATCACGTTGGCGGCTTTCAGCTCGTCGTGGACCGGGGCCACCACGAGGTTCCAGTAGCGCGTGTCCAGCCGCGGATCGAGGATCTGCACGGTGTAGGTGCGCCGGTCACTGAGCTGCCCGACCAGGCGGGTGAGCATCGCCGAGGCGCGTCCGCAGCCGATCACCACGCGTGGCCAGGGTGGCCGGAATTGCGCGCGCTGCACCGGGGCTAAGGCCAGCAACGAGGCCGGCAACAGACGGGGCGCCGCCCAGGACCATGGGCGGCGAAGCTGCACGCGAAAGGGCCGGATGATGAGTCCTGTGGTCTGGGCCAGGGCCATGGCCTGGCGCTCGTTGCCCGCGGCCCCGTCGGTGATGACCCAGCATTCGCCGCCGTGGCTTGTCTTCATCGTGACCGATTGTAGCGTGTGGGACGACAGTACGTTCATCCAGGGCGGTCGCCGCCGGACACCGTTCGCGCATAAACTGGGGATTCGCCCAGAGGACCGGGCCAGATGATCGTAACCGAAGGATGCCCATGACGACTCCCCTTTCCGATGCCGCCCTCGACCAGCTTTTCCGACAGGCGCGCACCTACAACGCATGGACGGACCGCCCCGTCGACGACGGGCTTCTCCACCAGCTTTATGATCTGCTCAAATTCGGACCGACCAGCGCGAACACCTCCCCGATGCGCCTGGTGTTCGTGAAGTCTCCGGAGGCCAAGGCGAAGCTTTCGCCTTTCCTGTCGGAGGCCAACCGCGCCAAGACCATGGAGGCCCCGGTCACCGCCATCGTGGCCGCCGACCACGAATTCTACGAACACCTTCCCCGGCTCTTCCCGCACGCCGATGCGCGTAGCTGGTTCGTCGGCAGCCAGTCGATGATCGACCAGACGGCGTTCCGAAACAGCACGCTGCAAGGCGCCTATCTGATCCTGGCCGCCCGTGCGCTGGGTCTGGATACCGGTCCCATGTCGGGCTTCGACAATGCCGGCGTGGATGCTGCGTTCTTCGCCGGCACGGCGGTAAAGTCCAATTTCCTGGTCAACCTGGGTTTCGGCGACGCCAGCCGCAACCTGTTCCCACGCAGTCCCCGGCTCGATTTCGACCAAGCCGCCCGCATCGCCTGACCGTTACCGTTTGCCCTTTCCACGGAGATAACCCATGCGCAAGATCGCTTTCCTGGCCCTGGCCGGCCTGCTCGCCACCGGTACCGCCGTCCAGGCGGCCCCGGTTACCTACACGCTCGATCCGGGCCACACCATGGTCCTGTTCAGCTGGAACCATTTCGGCTACTCCAACCCCACCGCCAACCTGGGTATTTCGCAGGGCACCCTGGTGTACGACCCGGCCGCCCCGACCAAGGCCACGGTCGACGTCACCATGCCGCTGACGGCGCTGGACACCCACGTGCCGGCCCTGGATGAACACCTGAAGAAGCCGGACTTCCTCGACGCTGAGAAGTACCCCACGGTCACCTTCAAGAGCACCAAGGTCGCCGCCGCGGGCAAGGACAAGTTGAAGGTTACCGGTGATCTCACTGTCCACGGCGTGACCAAGCCGGTCACCCTGGATGTCACCATCAACAAGGTGGGCGAACATGCGATGCTCAAGGCCCCGGCCGCCGGCTTCAACGCCACGGCGATGATCAAGCGCTCCGATTTTGGTGTCGGTGCCTACGTCCCCGCCGTCAGCGACGAAATCAAGATTTCCATCACGACCGAAGGCCTGGAGGCCGCGGCGTACAAGGAAAAGTTCGGCGGAAAGTAAGGCTCAGGCCACCTGAGGCTGGAAAAGACCCGCGCTTGGCGCGGGTCTTTTTTTGCGTGTGGGGCACCTCCCCCCTGCTAACATGGCTTTTTGCATCATTAGCCGGAATCGCCCATGGCCAGCCTTATTCCCGCCAACGCTGAAAACCTCTACGAAGTGACCCGCGCGGACCTCCCGCTGTCCTGTCCCATGCCTGGGATGGAGCTGTGGAACTCGCACCCCCGCGTTTACCTGCCCATCGTCGACGATGGCGGCCAGTCGAAGTGCTCCTATTGCGGCGCCGTCTACGTGCTGAAGGACTAAACCGGCCCTGGCGGCACGATCCGTGCTTGCCTTCCGGCACCCTACTTGACCCTTCCCGACGTGCCCAATACCCCACCCGAACGCAAACTGACCGTCATCCAGCTGATCCCGGCCTTGCATGCCGGCGGCGCGGAACGATCAGTGCTGGAAGTGGGCCGGGCCCTGGTGGCCGCGGGACACCGGTCGGTGGTGATTTCCGGGGGTGGACGGCTAGTGCCGCAGCTGGAGCAGGAGGGCAGCGAACACGTCACCTTGCCGATCGGACGGAAGTCGGTGTTTTCGTTGCTGCAGGTCCCCGCCTTGCGGCGCATCCTTACGGCGTTGGCCCCGGACATTGTCCATGCGCGCTCGCGCGTACCGGCGTGGCTGGCCTGGTGGGCGATGCGTGGCATGGCCAAACGGCCCCATTTCATCACGACGGTGCACGGGCTCAATTCACCGGGCCGCTACAGCGCCATCCTTACCCGCGGCGAGCGCGTGATCGTGGTCTCGCAAACCCTGCGCGACTACGTCATGCGCCACTACGCGGGGCTTGATCCCTCGCGCATCGCGGTGATTCCGCGCGGCATCGATACCGACGCCTTCCCCTATGGCTATCGCCCTGAGGAAGCCTGGCGCGAGCACTTCTTCAGCGAATTCCCGGAACTGGCCGGCGCACCGTTGCTCACGTTGCCCGGCAGGGGTACGCGCCTGAAGGGCCACGCCGATGCCATTGAACTGCTGGCCGAGCTTGCCACCCGCGGCATCGATGCCCGCTTGTTGTTGCTTGGGGTGATCGAGCCTGGCCGCGAGGCCTATGTGCGTGAACTGCAAACGCTGGCCGAGCGTCGCGGCGTGGCGAAGAAGATGGTGATGTCGGGCACGCGCGCTGACATTCGCGACATCTACGCCAGTTCCGCCCTCATCCTCCAGCTTTCCAACAAGCCCGAGTCGTTCGGCCGTACGGTAGTCGAGGCGCTCTCGTTGTGCCGGCCCGTGGTGGGCTATGCACACGGTGGTGTCGGCGAGCTCTTGGCTGAGCTTTACCCCGCCGGCCGCGTACCCGTGGGCGACCGCGAGCGCCTGGTCGAGCGCGTGGCGGAGCTCCTTCGCCTTGCCCCCGCCATCGCGCCGCTCAAGAGCTACCGGCTCGACGACATGCAGGCCGCCACCCTGGCGCTTTACCAGGAAGTCGCCGCCGGCTGAACACCGCCGGGTCCGTGGGAACTACAATCGGGCGCTTGTTCCCACACCTCGGCCCACGATGAACAAGCTGTCGATCAAGGCCGGCCTGACCTCGCCCCTGTTGCCGCTATGGTTACTGCCGGCTTTGCTGCCGCTGGGCCGAAGCGCGGAGCTGTGCACGGCACTGTGCCTGATTGGCAGCATCATGTTGCTGGTGCGCGAGCCCCGCGCGCTGGGTGAGCACGCCGGGGCGAAACTTTTCCTGGCGTTGATGGCCGCGTATGTCGGTGCCGCGCTGTTCTCGGCCTTCGATGCCGTGGCCCCGGGCAAGGCCTGGGGCACCGTGGCGGCGGTGCTGCGTTACCTGCCCATCGGCATCTACGCGTGTTTCGCCATGCGGCGCCCGACGCGGCTGTTTACTTTGTACCGAGGCACCGCGGTAGTGATTGCGGTGTGGGTGCTCGATGCCTGGGTACAGGCCGCCACTGGCTGGAGCCTGGGTGGTCACGCGGAAGCGGAGCGGGTGTCGGGCATTTTCGGCGCGGACAATCTCAAGCTTGGCCCGACGCTTGCCGTGCTGTCGCCCTTCCTGTTGTGGGCAGCACGCGAGCGTTGGGGCTGGCGTGGGTTGCTGACGGCTGCCCTGGTGATGCTTGGACCGATCCTGTTGGCCGGATCACGTGCCGCGTGGCTTTGCTATGGCGTGGTGGTGCTCGCCTTTGCCTGGGTCGAGTGCGGCGGCTGGCGGCGTTTCCTTCCCGCGTGCCTTGCCATTGCCGTGGTCGTGGGTTTCGGTGCAGGCATCGCCTGGGAAGTGTCGGCACCGTTCCATGCGCGGATGGAACGCACCCTGGAGGCGTTCCCGGGCCATGACGCCAACCTCGACGAGGCCCTGACCGGCCGGTTGTCGATCTGGCGCGCCAGCCTGCATATGGCGGCGGCGCATCCGGTCAACGGCGTGGGCGTGCGCAGCTTCCGTTATGCGTATCCCTCGTACGCGCCGGCCAACGATCATTTCGTCACCGATGAATCCTGCGGCGCGGGCGAAGGTGCCTGCCACGCCCACCAGTTGCTGCTGGAGATCCTCACCGAGACCGGTGCACTGGGCCTGGTACTGTGGTTTGCGGCAACCTGCGTTGCCATCCGCCATTGGTGGACCTGTTCTCCGGCAGCACGCATAAGGGCATTTCCCGTGACCGTGGCGCTTTCGGCGATGCTGTTCCCGATCAATACGCACCTGGCCTTTTATTCCGCCTGGTGGGGGCTGCTGTTTGCCTGGCTGCTGGCGCTGTGGTGCGCGGCGCTGTATGCGGACATCCCCGATACGGACGACAAGGCGGCGGCATGACGCGCGAACCGCTCTCGGTGGTGCTCATCACCTACAACAATGCCGACACGCTCGATCGGGTACTGGCGGAAGTGTCCTGGGCCGAGGAGATCGTCGTCCTGGATTCAGGGTCCACCGATGACACGGTTGCGATTGCGCGCAGGCACGGTGCCCGTGTGGAGGTCCACCCCTTCGACGATTATGGCCCACAGAAACAGCGCGCCTACGATTTGGCCCGCCATGACTGGATCCTCAACCTCGACGCCGACGAAGTGTTGTCACCCGGTACGCGCCAGGTGATCGAGCAGGCGCTTCAGGCGCCGCGCCACGCCGGCTTTCGCCTGCCGCGACGCGAACGCATGTTCTGGACGGTGCAGCACCGCTGGTCGTGGCGGAACCCGCACCTGCGACTGTTCGACCGCCGCCTTGGCCGCATGAACGACGTGGAAGTGCATTCGGCTGTCGAGGTGGACGGGCCGGTGCGCAACCTGTGGCGTGCGGACTTCGTCAACGACGGCGATGGCGATATTGCAACACGCGTGGAGAAGATCAACCGCTACACCACCGGCATGGTGGCGCACAAGCTGCGCAAGCAGCAACGCTTCACCGGCTTGCGCATGGTGTTCTACCCGCCGTTGTTTTTCCTGCGGCAGTACCTGCTCAAGCGCTATTTCCTCAACGGCTGGGCCGGCTTCATTGCCAGCGTCACCGGCGCGTTCTATGCGTTCTTGAAGTACGCCAAGCTGCATGAAGCGCGGCGACAGGGGCGCCGCTAGCCGCTTTCATCAGGCGGCAACACGGTTGTCGAGTGGGTGGATGTCCATGGCCGGTTGCGACACGTGGGCGGGATCCAGCGCCCTGGCAAGCATCTGCATCGCTTCGGCCCGCAAGGCCTCGCGGCGGCGAAAGGCCGAGCGATGCTTGCTCTCGACATCGGCGATGTTGCGTACCCCCTCGCGGGAGGGAAGGTCGAACATGCCGTCGGCGGCCAGCACGCCGCCGGCCTCGCGCCAGAACCCGTTGTAGTCCGATTTGATCTTGTCGTGCTTGTGGGAAAACGGATGCACCGCCTGGCCTACGCCACGCACTTGCTCGCTTCCGTAGATCCCCGCCACCGCATAAACCAGGGACAACAGCAGGTTCTTCGGCCGCAGGCCGTGGCACTGGCGGGTGAGGTCGCGCACCGCTTCCTTGCCCTCGCTGGCCTTGGCGCCCTGGACACATCCAACCAGCAAGGTCCGGCCTTCGTCGGCGATGGTCAGTATTACCGAGGAAAGATGCGTGCCATCGGTGTCGCACAGGTAGATGCCCAGCTCGCCCTCCAGCCCTTTCACCGGCGGTGCCTTCAATACGATGTCCACCTGGCTGTCGTCGCGCAGGGTGAGCTGGCCAATGCAATGTTCCCGATCCACATATACCGCTTTCACCAACGCTTCCGGCCAGCGACGTATGACGAAATCGTAGTGGCCATGCACCAGGGCGAGCCGGGTGGCGGGATCGAAGCCAAGGTTGATGTAGCGATGCTGGTAGCGCTCGAACAGGCGGGGATCGCGGGCGACCACAGCGGGCATCGGCGACGTATCGTGGATGAAGCCAAGCCATGCGCGGTGACGTGCTTTTACCTGCAGCGAGCGGACCAGGTACTTGGCGGCGCAGGCGACACGCTTGAGCGCATGGCCGTGCCAATCGGTGCGGGCGCGAAGCGATGAAGCAATAAGCGAATCGTGCATGGGGAAGTGTCGCCATCCAATGGAGAATGAGCGACGTTCTACGCATGCGCGCTTTCCAGTTTCTTACGAAAACTTTCTGAATCTTTCGCCGTGACCGCGCTTTCTTTCGCGTCGCTTCCGGCTTCTTTCCATCGCCTTTCGCCTGCGTGAAAAGTCCCTTTAATAAATGCGGGGTTCGCCAGGCGGGCGTGTCTTGAAACGTTTATGAACCCAGAGATACTGCTCGGGTGCTTCGCGCACCATGCGCTCGACTTCCTCGTTGACGCGCACGGTGTCAGCGGCGGCATCCCTGCCGGGAAAGTCGGGCATCGGCGGAGCAAGGCGCAGCGCATAACCGCCGCCATTGGGCAGCCGCCGATGGAAGAACGGGATGACCACGGCACCGGACATCCGCGCCAGGTGGTGCGTGGCAGTGATGGTGGCCGCGGGCACGCCGAAGAACGGCGCGAAGACGTTGTCCTTGCTGCGCATGTCCTGGTCGGGCGCGTACCACAGGGTGCCGCCGGCGCGCAGGTACTTCACCGTGCCGCGCAGGTCGTCCTTGTCGAACATGGCATCGGCATAGTGCAGGCGCGAACGCAGCACCACCCATTCGAATACCTCTGAATCCATCCGCCGGTACATGCCGGCGATGCGGATGCGGCTGGAGACCAGGCGAGCGGCCAGTTCAAGATGGGAGAAGTGTCCCCCTACCAGCAACACCCCGCGGCCGGCATCGCGCGCCACCTGCAGGTGCTCCAGGCCCTCGATGCGCAAGGGTACGCGGGCGATGGCGCGATCGCTGCCCATCCAGCCCAGCGCGAACTCCACCAGCATCATGCCCACGTCGCGCAGGTTCGCCCGGACCAGCGCGCGCTGCGCATCGGCATCGAGTTCAGGAAAACACAGCGCGATATTGGTGGCGGCGATCTGGCGGCGTTCCTTGTTCAGTACCAGCGCCAGGTTGCCGATGAATCGGCCCAGCCCCTCCAGCACGCGCCAAGGCAGGTGGGCCACCAGCCAGATCACGCCCACGCCGATCCAGGCCGGCCAGTGGCGCGGGCCGAGCAAGCGGCGGGGAAGGGGAGGCAGGACGGCACCGGGCATCGGCCCATTCTACCGGGCGGGCTCCGGCGGGGCACGGGTATACTGGTGCGCTAAGCTGAGCAAGGGGTCTTTTTCTTTGCGCTTCCTGTACACCCTGGCCATGTACCTGGTGACGCCGATCATCGTGCTGCGGCTGCTCGCGCGCGGTGTCCGTTATCGTGGCTACCACCGCCGCTGGCGCGAACGCTTCGGTATATTTCCCGCGCCGGGCATCAACGGTAGCCTGTGGGTGCACGCGGTGTCGGTGGGTGAGGTCAATGCCGCCGAGCCCCTGGTGAAAGCCCTTATGCAGGCTTATCCCGATGCGCCGCTGGTGGTGACGACGGTCACCCCCACGGGTTCCGAACGCGTGCTGCAACTGTTCGGCGAAAGCGTGCACAGCGTGTACCTGCCCTACGACCTTCCCTTCGCCGTGCGAAGCTTCCTGCGCAAGATCCGGCCACGGCTGGCGGTGATCGTGGAGACGGAAATCTGGCCGAACCTCTATTTCGGCTGCCGCCGCCGCGGCATTCCCCTGTTGATCGCCAATGCCCGGTTGTCGGAGCGCTCGTTGCGCGGATACGCCCCGCTCAAAGGCCTGGTGCGCGCGGCGCTTCGTTGCGTCAGCCACATTGCCGCGCAGTCGCGAACCGATGCCGCGCGCTATCGCCTGCTGGGGGCCGAGCCCACCCAGCTATCGGTGGTGGGCAACCTGAAGTTCGACATGCCGCTTCCTGCCACGACCAAGGGTGGCGGCCAGGGATTCCGTGATGCCTGGGGTACCTCGCGGCCGGTGTGGATTGCCGCCAGCACCCACGAAGGCGAGGAAATGCCCGTGCTCGAGGCGCACCTGAAGGTGCTCGAGCGCCTGCCCGATGCCCTGCTGCTGATCGCCCCGCGCCACCCGGAACGCTTCCGCCAGGTCGAAGGCGCGGTACGCAATCTTGGTTTCACCGCGGCGGTGCGCAGTGTCGATGGCCTGCCGGGGCATGCCACGCAGTGCTTCGTGATCGACACCATGGGTGAGCTGATGCCCTTCTACGCCTCAGCCGACGTGGCCTTCGTCGGTGGCAGCCTGGTGCCCATCGGCGGCCATAACGTGCTGGAACCCGCGGCGCTTTCCACACCCGTGGTGGTGGGGCCGCACACCTTCAATTTCGAGGAAATCACCAACACGCTGGTGCAGGAAGGCGGCGGTGTGCGCCTGCACGAGGCGTCGGAGCTTGGTGATGCGGTGCGCGCCCTGTTGCGCGACGGCAGCGAGCGCCGGCGGATGGGCGATTGCGCCCGGCATGTGTTCGAAAGCGAACGTGGCGCGGTGGAGCGCGTGATGCGGCTGGTGGATCGCCTGCTGGAAGAATAGCCCTGCGCGATGGGGGTCAGAGTATTCACTCTGACCCCGTCGGCGTCTTGCCGTTTACTGGAGCAGCGCGTTCACCGCTTCAAGGTCCTTGATGTCCACTTCGCCGGCTGTCTGCTTCAGCAGCAGCTTGTTCAGCACGAACTGGTGGCGGGACTGCGAGTAGTTCGACAGTGCCTGCGTCAGGTTCTGCTGAGCGATGAGGACGTCGACGATGGTGCGGGTACCCACTTCGAAACCGGCCTGGGTGGCGTCACGGGCGCTCTGCGAGGACGTGACCGCGGCCTTGGTGGCTTCCACCTGACTGATGCCGGCTACCACCGAACGATAGAAGTTCAGCGTGTCGCGGGTGACCTGGCGGCGCGTGGCTTCGAGTACGTCCTGCGAGGCATCGCGGCTGTAAATGGCCTGGCGCACGCGCGACTGCGTCGCACCGCCAGAGAAGATGGGGATGGACAGTGTCACGCCGACGGTAGTGGCTGGATGGTTGTTGGTGCCGCCCGTGGCGCTATTGAGGTCAGTGCCGCCGTTCTGCGTCCACTGGCTGGTACGTCCCCAGCCGGCCGTGGCATTGATGGTGGGCAAGTGACCCGCACGCGCAGCGTTGATCGAGGCTTCGGAGGATTCCACCTGAAACTGCGCCGATGCCACCGTGGGGCTGTAGTGCATGGCCGTATCGACCCAGGTCTTCGGGTCGTTCGGTGCAGGCGGCGTCATCGGGAGGTCTTCGCGCAACTTCTTAAGCTCGCCCACCGGCTGGCCGGTGATCTGCGTCAGTGCTTCGCGCGAATCGGCAAGGGTGTTCTCAGCCACGATGACCGAGGCCACCGACGTATCGTGCTGCGCCTTGGCGTCCTGCACGTCGGTGATGGCCGACAGGCCCACATCGAAGCGCTGCTGCGCCTGTTCCAGCTGGCGGGCCAGGGCCTGCTCGTTGGCCTTGGCGAAAGCCAGCGCGTCCATATTGGTCAGCACTTGGAAGTAGGCAGTGGCCGTGCGCGTGGCCAACTGTTGCAGGGATGCCTGGTAGCTGGCTTCCTGCGCGGCATCGAGCGAGCGCGATGCCTTGAGGTTGGCGTACAGGCTGAAGTCCATCACCGCCTGAGTGACATTCAGCGACTGGTTGCGTGAGCGCACCCAGCCAGTATTGGGCGCGATGACTTGGCTGCCGTCGGCATTCAGCACGGGGGTACCGTTGGTGTTGAACTCCGGCGTACCACGATTACCCGCACTCTGCGTCTGGTTCAGCGACAGGCTCGCATCCACCTGCGGCAGCAGCAGTGCGCGGTTCTGTACCACGGTTTCGTGCTGGCCGAGGCGCTGGGCATCAGCCTGGGCGAGGGTGGGATCGTTCGCGCGGGCCTGCCGATACGCGTCGAGCAGATCCTCGGCATGGCTGGTCAGCGGTGCCGCGGCCAGGGCCATCGCCAGGGTCAGGAGCTTCAAACGCATGGTGTGCCTCTTCGGGTGATATTTAAAAGGTGTTTGAAAACGGGTGGTTCAAAACACGAACTGACGCGACGGCGCGGCATGCGCCAGGTACGGCAAATCGGTTTCGAACAGCGATTCGCTGCGTTGCCGCCCCTCACCCTCGTGCGTCACCAGCACCGCGCTTTGCGCGGGCGACTGACCCAGGAAGGCAAAGAGACGCCCGCCGGGCTTGACCCAGTGGATGAAACGGGAAGGAAGCTCGGCCGTGGCACCGGTGACCACGACGGCGTCGAACACGCCATTTGGCTGCCAGGCAAGCACCGCCTCGGCGGTTTCCAGGGTGACATTGGTGATGCCGGCGCGGGAGAGCCGTTCAGCGGCGCGGCTGGTGAAGTCAGGATGGATGTCCACCGACGTGACATGGGCCGACAGGCGGGCCAGGCACGCGGTAAGGAAGCCTGCGCCGGTACCGATCTCAAGCACGCGGTGCTCCGGCTGGAGCTCAAGCGCCTGCAGCACGCGGCCTTCCACCACCGGCTTCATCATCATCTCGCCATGGCCCAGGGGCAGGCTGAGGTCGGCAAAAGCCAGGTTGCGGTGGGCCGGATCGACGAAATCCTCACGCGCGACGCTGGAAAGCACGTCCAGGACGCGCATGTCCAGCACTTCCCAGGGGCGCACCTGGTTTTCCACCATGTTGGTGCGGGCCTGTTCGAAATTCATCGCCATGGGAGTGTCCTGATGCGCGGTAAAAAGGTCTGAAAGCATAAGCGCTTAGCGGCGAAGCGACAATCGCAAGCATTATTGTTCGGGGTTCGTGGCCGAAGTGCCGGAAGTCACCGGACGCCCCTGACTTGCGTCACATGACCCACCCGCAGCTTAACCGCCGGCCAGCAGGCACTTGCCCCCGCGGCCCGGCGCCAGAACATACGAAACCATCGTAAGGCTGATCGCTTTCGGCCCGACCTGCAAAATACTAAACCGCCGCGTATAATAAACTTGAGACGTCTGCTTGTGAAGGTGCACCCATGAACGCCAGCCTTAAACCCAAGCCACAGGGCCCCGGTCGCCCCAAGGACATGGAGAAGCGTGCGCTCATTCTGGACGCCGCCCGCAACCTGTTCGCCCAGTCCAGCTTCAACGGTACCTCCATGGACGCCGTGGCGGCGGCGGCAGGCGT
>Ga0307510_10000210_pt1 | contig 51589 bp, 69 predicted proteins | sample 12_EM_MG_FD_207224 | JGI IMG/M metagenome (GOLD analysis project Ga0307510, IMG submission 207224) | Populus trichocarpa ectomycorrhiza microbial communities from riparian zone in the Pacific Northwest, United States - 12_EM | ecosystem: Host-associated > Plants > Roots > Unclassified | place... | reverse complement strand
CCTTATCTAATCCAGTTCTTGTCTCCCCAACATCTCCAACCTTCGCCACACCTTCAAAAATGGGTGACACGCATCAACTCCTTAATCCACTCGAAAGACCCCGGTGCACGCTGGGCTGGTCTGTCTGTCGCGTGTCGAACATCCATATTGTCGCGGGAATTGATGCTAGAGAACGCTAGGAGTTGGGTCAGCGCAGCTTTGCCTTTATTTTCAGTCCGTGTGTCTATCCATACTCTCTTCTCGTGGATCTCACCCTGCGAAAGAAACAAGAGCCCCTGCCGACTCTCAAAGCCGCCATACGACTCCTCACTCATATATTCTCTGCTGCAATCCATACACCAGAGTTTCAGCGGCAAATTGCATCCCCAAATGTCCCGAAGTTTAGCCTTGCCCTCATCGCCATCGCTGAGGATCACGCAAGCCGTGAATTGAAGGTCAGCCATCATGACTCCCTTCCCCTTGCTGGCTCACAGCGCCTCCAGTTACTCGCCATCGATGCGCTGTCTGTATTGGTACCACTCTATCCTACTCTTTTCAAAGCGCTCCACGGACGGCTATCCGCGCTATGTCTTCGCCAATTCAATGGCTCGGTGGGACGGCCGACGGACGGTCCTCTCGCCCAAACTACATCCAGATTGTATTCAGCCCTTGTTCACACCGGGGGGAAGGTTGGAGCAGCTGTCCTGTGGAGGAAATCCGTGGATGAGATTCTGTCCATCGGCTGGTCGTCGTTTTACGCTGTCAGCACTACGTTTCCCCGTGACGGTCTGATCTGTTATCCAACATTTTTCAAACTGTGTACTGAAACAAAAGTTCAGCCAATGGGGCACCTCCCAAACCGTACCAGCCCCACAAGGAAGACGCGACGCTGTCCGTCCCGTTGAATCTCGATCGTCTCCGATGCGCCGTTCTCGCGCTCTGCGACCTTCTAACGTACGTATACATGCGCCTTTTTCGGTCTCATTCAACGTTAGCTAAGTGCGTATCAGGTCTACGACTGCCAGAGCCATCCAATTGCCATTGGGCGCTCTGGCGAGGTTTAGTCAAGCACTATTGAGCTGCACGCGCGATAATGACAAGGTTTGCAGATCCCTCCTCGGTCATTACGTATCTGACCAGAGTTTTCCAGGAAGACGGACGCGCAGAACCTTCTGTACGTGCGATGGAAGAAGCGGCTGTCCCAGAGATCTGCGCTCTCGGTTGCGACTTACTGTCCAGACTTTCCACTTGGTATGTTGGAGCGATCTCTCCCCCCCTTCCCCACCCTTTACTGACTCGGTATATTCATCTAGTGCAGAACGTCATCTTACGCCACACGCTGTGCGATTCACAAGAATCATACTGTTTCAGCTTGAGCTCGCTCCACCGCCGTACGTGTAGAGCACTTTGCCGCTGTAATACAGCAACACTCTTTTCTCATCTGGACTCTTCCAGGAACCAATATGTGGTATTTCTGCGTGCTCTATTGTCACTGTTGCGGAATGTTCATACGATGCACTTCCCCTTGCTATTGAATCGAATCGCCAAAGTTCTTCTATCTACCTTCTCGGTCCTCTTGCCTACACAGTCCGATATCAGGTCTGGACCTGTATCTGTTGCAAGTAGCAAGGGCTGGAAGAGCAGAAAGCGAACACATGACTATGAAGGAGATGAAATACTCAAAACCACAACCAACATCGTATGCCCAACTTCGGCACACAACGCGGCGATGCTAACCACGCTGGACGGTACGCCATCGACCTCTCTTCCTTCTGAAAATACTCCATAACAAGGGTTGACGTTCTAGCTCTTCGATTACTGCTTCGCGATCCATACTTACCGCCAGCGGTGCATTCGCTCATCAGTCGAGTGCTACTAACTCTCAACATTTGGCTGCCATCCTTGGATCCTGCTCGACTTTCAGACGATCTATCGCTCCACGCCCAAATGTTGCGCGGGTTTCAAGGCGCATCCATAGACCTTAGCGCTGATGCTCGAAGTGCGATGGGGCAGAGCCTGGGTTTAATCATGCACGAACTTTTGGAGCCAATTGATGACCCCGTGAGTATTTACGTACGAACGTGGGAGAGAAACTAAACTATGCTCACGACTGTCCTAAAGGGCACAACTTCTACTTCCACTCTGAGAGATCTCGATAGGCTTCTTCATCCCCGCGTTCCTCCACTTGTGCGAGGGAGCTCGCACATGGAGTTGCTGACTCTATCCCGCACAGAGGAGAGTGTTGAGGAGCAGGAAATTCGAGAAGGTCTCCACGTGGACGCTGTTCTACCATCCAGCGCAACGGAAACGACGTCCACCCAAAATCAACAACCAAAACTGGCAACAGCGCCACCTTCTCTACCTCCTTACCGAAATCCTGATACGTCGCCTAGCGCTGATGAGTCCAAGGTGCCGGGGCAAGCACCCTCGCAGGTGCCATCATCGTATCCACAACCAGCTGCGCCACCAAGTCTCGAACCTGCTCCCACGCCCTCACACGGATATAATGCTACTTCTCCCGCGCGATTTCCATCCCAGGGCATCTCAGATTTCAATGACACATTACATCCCTTACAGGCACACGAAGCTCTTCCATCATCTGTGAGCGGAGTTGTTAATGCACCCGAGGAGTCGCGCTTAGGAGCGGCACCGGAAGTTATCAACGCAGAGGGGGTTGACGATGACGGCGACGACGACGAAGAGATGCCGAGTATCGACATGGGATCGGACTCGGACTCGACGGAGCCCTAATTGTCGGAAAGATGGTCAATACGCCGCTCCGCGGCTACGGTAGTGTCGATGATTACGAGCTCAAGGTAGTGAACTGCGGCGTTAGACGTGTAATTGGGCGTCTCGGAGACTGACTTGTGTCAAACGCGAATCCGTTTGCGACGTAGTCCTTTGGAATCTACTTCCATCATGTCGTCATCTGATTCGTTTTGCGTTGTGTCATGTTCCGCTGTCAACGTCGCCAGCTAGGGACGATTGCAGCCGGGGAAAGATGCAGGGCGTCAGTTGACAACACAACTTAGCCACATTATCGCGACTGGCTACGGACCTTATGGATAAAGGTTTGCGCTACAACCCCTTCTGGATCAAGGGCACGAGCGCGTTCTAGATGTTGTTGTGCCTCTCTCAACAAAGTCTGATTTGATGCAACGCGACTTTGCCCTACAATTTCGTAAAGGTTAGGTTCGACGGTGTTCATGATAACTTATGTATAGAAACTTCTGCACGTGCCTTCGGCGCCAGGCCTCAACTCGGTTTCCGCGCTGAGCGCCAGCCGTAGACAAAGGAGACCCGCGTACGTATGTAAGACGGAATTGTCCTGGTATGGCGGTGATGGAAGGTAGCTACATTGCTTGAGTTGGGTGTGTGTGTAAGGACAGAAGAATGCAGGGATCCGCACAGCTCAAGCTCATCGAGAGCATCGCGCTCCCGTCCGGCCACCGCAAGGGATAACACCAGCTCCTGTACAAGCGATTCGCGCTGAAACGTGCGGGAGCAGTAAGTCTGATGCTTTCAGACAGAGGATACGCGTGGGGTGGGGTGGGATTAAAGGAGAATGCTGTGCCCTGAAACTAAATGAGAAGTGCTGGACGCTCCCTACCTCTTCCGGGTGTTGGAGCATCATGATCCGGAGAAAATCGATGTGCTTCGTTGTACCGAGGATATTGCCTGACGGTGAGTTGGTCGCGAGGAGGACGAGGCCGAATTTCCAAATGACCACCCATTCGATCTCCGGGCATCGCGCGAGGAGCCCGAAAGCCCTTCGGGCTAGAAGATGATCTCCGCGCTGTATCGATAGATGTAATATATCACGAAGGCGCCGAAGATGGACCTTGCGGGCGGTTGAAGGGGCTTTCTCACCGGGTGAGGCAAATAGAAAGTGATTCCGTTGCTGGTGGGCGAAAGAGTCCATAGATGGATTGGGAGAGAAGGATTTCATTCATTTGATTGTATGTACAATGCTAAATTAGTAATTAACGACCATATAAATAACTTGGAATAAAAGGCATAAAATAATTGCACATGTGGGAAACATGGGGACAAATCGCCGGGGACCCATGGATGAGGAACATTTCTCGCGGCTCCACTTTAATGTGACATCAATCGTCTTCCTTCAAGGGTTCCCGCTCCAGTGGCTTCAGTGGAACGACGCGTGTGGAACGAATGTGATCGCGGCGTGCACCAAAGTATCGTGGTGTTTCGAAACTCCAGACTAGGTTACCGGCAGGCCAATGCTGGCACGCCTCGATGTAGCGCTTTACATCGACGTCTACCTCTGGCCCAAACGATCGCAACGACGCTTTCGCGGCGAGGAAGTCGTCCATGAGTTGCTTGTAGTGCCTTCCAACGTAATCGCACGCCTCTTGGATGCTCAGGTTTTGTGTCCTCATCAGCACGGTGATGAAGTTGTTGCCTTCCAAACCGCTGTTGAGTTCCATGTTATAGGAATACAGGTCCTGGAAGGGTTAAAAGGAGAGGATGACAAATCGATCAGCTTCTAGCCCCACAATCAGGGCGCAAGGTACACTCACATTCGCCCAGCAGACCATGTCTACGGCGTTGAAATATATCTGTTGAAAGGTCGGATCCTCAAAGACTTCTTCTGGAAGATCTATGCCTAGGTTGTATGAAATCATGCCAAAGCAAACGCGAACGGCACTGTTCTCGCGGCGGAGATGAACGTAATCTTCGAGTTCGAGGACCTCTCCACAGTCGCGCAATCCGGCCTCCTGGACCACGGAATCGATATACGCGTCACAGTGTGCGAGGAATCGCGTGAACGTTTTTGGTTTGATTGTCGCAATGAGGCGCGCGCGGACGCTTCGGGGCTAGAATCAGATATGGCATTCGGGCAATCTGCACGTCTAATGAACTCACTCAGCGGTCATACAGGAGAGCTTCGAGCCGTCGGACCAGCTGGGGTCCCGCATGACTTGTAAGAATATGTCGCCCGTTTGACGAGCATCGCCGTAGCACTGCTGGTCGCTGAGTTCGTCGATGACGAACAACAAGTTGACGAGGTCGCAACAAGTACGGAACTCCTCGTAGCCAGCATACGGGTAGGAGTGCGAACTCAACAGTTCACTTTGACCCTGGAAAAAGAAGGCGCGGCGACGATCAGCGAAAACAGCATAGCTGTTGACCCAACGTCTAGACTCTGCCGCGGCACATTTCCAAAACGGGTTGGTAGCATCATGAAAATATGGCGTCGAAATGGAGAAAAGATCGGGAAGGACATAATGAGATGGGGACTGAGCCATAGCGAGAAGTATATCCGGAGAAGCAAATGAAATGCCTAGAAAATAGGTTAGAAGGATGCTCAAGGGCCACTGGGGTTGCACGATGGTGCAAAGCCGTGGAGGTCATGGTGCTATTTATGCTTTCTGAGTTTTTCAAACGGGGTTCAGGAACACATCCCCATAAGATATGCAGAAAACAAACATTAGGACAAGGTATCGAAGCGTATCAGGAGTAATAGGACCCAGAATACGGAGGTTTCAGCCACTCGCGTGTGTTCACGACACCTGACGAGCGGCGGCAACCCAGAGCGGCAGGAAAGATATTCCACAAGGTTCCGAAGGGCGGAGAGGCGATGAACTGAGACGCCATGTGCTAGTGCTACCAACTCGCTGGGAAAGGGGGGAATAGATAGACACCAGGATTTCCCCACAGTGCCCGCAGATTAGATAGCACTATTTCATTTACAGCGCCTGGTGGCGACATGAACACGCCGATACTGCAAGGGTGCGCGGATAAGTGATTCCCCACTGAGGCCAAAAGGGAATTGGGTGGCTTCTGGTTACTTGATGATGAATTTCTAATGACTGTTGAATTGGGAGGCGTGAACAGAGGCAGTGGCAGATGGTGTAATTGACTTGTTGTCGGTAGTACTAGTGCTCACCGGTCGCAAACTTGATGCCCACTCTAAATGAGGGCGATCTACGATATGATAGCGACGCGGCGGGTCAACTGCGGATGTCATGTGTGAAAAAAGAACAGTACAGCAACTCGGCGTCGATTTGGCCTGCGACAAGTTTGAGAATTTTCGCTTGTTTGAGACCGGGAAAAACTAGCACTAATATCGGGCGTTCGTGCCCGTGACCGATTTACATAATGTAATCGTCTCGTGACAGTAACACACCGCGCTCTCACTCTCGCGCTTCAGCGTTCAGCGTTCAGGCCTTCAATCACCTTCTCTCAACATGGTATGTTACGTTTGAATCCAACGCTTAGTCTGTTCGAATGACCCCCGAAGGCTACTCAAATATCCACCGTAACCTCGGAGCTGCGGGACACGACAAAAATGGAACGCATAGGTATTGTCCTTAATTTCTTCCGGTAATCAGTTCGCGGGTAACATAGTTGCCAGGCGCGCATTCACACATACGTGGCCTTGGGCTGGATGATCGGTTAGAACCACGCGCAAACTCTCAGGGAATGGTCGGCCAAGCAAAGGCTAGGAAGGCTGCAGGCATGATCCTAAAAATGGTTCAGGAGGGCAGAATTGCGGGGCGCGCCATGTTGTTTGCGGGCCCACCTTCTACAGGCAAGACGGCCATCGCCCTCGGTAATTTCGGTTTCTCCTATTACGTCCTATGCTGAATTTGTTTCGTGAGGGATGACGCAAACGCTTGGTCCCGACGTGCCCTTTACGATGATTGCCGCCTCGGAGGTTTTCTCGCTGTCCATGTCAAAGACAGAGGCCTTGACACAAGCTCTTCGGCGTAGTATTGGGGTGCGCATCAAAGAGGAGACGGAGATCATCGAAGGCGAAGTCGTGGAGATTCAGATTGACCGAAGCTTGACTGGTGTCCGTATACTCTTTCGCCAGCAGCAAAGACAGCCTCGTTGCTGACCGTTATTTGAAAGTCCACGAAGACAGGAAAGCTTACAATTAAAACGACGGACATGGAAACCATTTACGACCTTGGAACGAAAATGATCGATTCCCTCTCAAAAGAAAAGGTCCTCGCAGGCGATATCGTTTCCATCGACAAGGCTTCAGGAAAAGTCTCTAAATTGGGCCGATCCTTTGCGCGCTCGCGGGATTATGATGCTATGGGTGCAGACGTACGCCCTTCTACACCATCGTTTGTGAACTCTCCAATGACTGGACCAGACAAAATTTGTTCGATGCCCAGATGGCGAGATACAGAAGCGAAAAGAAGTCGTTCATACAGTATCCCTGCATGAGATTGACGTAATCAACAGTCGAACGCAAGGTTTTCTCGCCCTTTTTGCAGGAGATACCGGCGAAATCAAGCCGGAACTACGCAACCAGATCAACACGAAGGTCACAGACTGGCGAGAAGAAGGCAAGGCCGAAATCGTGCCTGGAGTAAGTGTGCATCCATATCCTTGATCCCTTTCCTACAATCCATTTCCGGCAATCTAGGTACTTTTCATTGACGAAGTACATATGCTCGACATCGAGTGTTTCTCCTTCCTCAATCGTGCACTTGAGGATGTCCTCGCACCATTGGTAATCATGGCCTCAAACCGGGGCATGGCACGTATACGCGGAACAAAACTTCAGAGTCCACATGGGTTACCCGTCGATCTCCTCGATCGCGTTTTGATCGTCAGCACCAAACCATACGAGGAACACGATATCCAACAAATTATCCAAATACGGTCGGTGGAACACCAAGGCAACGACACGGAGATAACTTAAATTTACGGGGCTTTTTATTTTTAGGTGCGAAGAGGAGGATGTGACGCTCACCGCTGAGGCCCTGAGTGTATTGACGTCAATGGCTGTGGAAACAACCTTGCGTTATGCGCTAAACTTGATCTCGTGCGCTCAGGTTCTAGCGCGTAAACGGAAGGCGGATAAGGTCGACGTCGACGACCTTCGCCGCGCCTATACATATTTCATGGACGAGAAGCGCAGTGTTCAATGGCTGAAGGGTCAGCAGGGATCCCTCATATTCGAGGTTGTTGGGGACGAGAAAGATGCCATGGACGTGAGCAGCTGATCGGTATTCTAACGTGGGTCTCTACCCTTGCCTCCGTTGTTTCTGTGTATCTGTGCTGTGGTGGCGTTCCCAGCGCCACAACGCATGGACGCGGTCTCTCGGTTAAAAAAAATTTGATTTTTAAAACTATTCCGACCATCGGTATTGTCGCGTCTCCTGAGCGTACGGGGGTCGGACACTCGGTGATCTAGGGAAGCCCTAACATGTATCGCACGCACAAACCCAAGAGTGTGTGATGAAATGGACACGGGCGCTCTCCATAAGGCCTCCTCACTGAGGATGAACTGTTCACGCAACCATGAAACTCTGAGGCCCTGAAGGGTTGAGAGTACTGGTCGGCATACACAAACCCCTAGTTCTCACGCCATTGGTGCGTACACGAGGTACAACTGGCAATGTTCAGGCATGCCCATGAGACGTGTAAGAAGGCGCGAGCTGTGACTACTCACCGATAGACTGCAGGAGGGGAAGAAATGTCGGGGGTAACGTCAACTATTAACCGTATGGGAAAATTGGCGAATTTGACTTACACGTCGTCATGGGTTCATCAGCAGATCTGATCTGCAACTGATAGAAGTAAGCACGGTCGTTGTCGCATTTGGGGCAGGTCGCTTTTTCGCGTCTGGTCAGTGGGGGCGTCCGTCTCAAGTATCGGGAAGTCGGGGCACATACCCGTTGTGGAATCGGCGTGTTTCCACGCTTCGTCACCGCCTAGGACGTCGTCCACTTGTTTACGAGTCAACCTTGTCCGCGATGTCATCTAATTAGGGATGGCCTTCGTCAATGAGGGAGTCACCCAGGTAGAAGGGACATCAACGACCTGCTTTGCTATCGGAAACTCGTACGCACAAGTGTTACAGGCCCATTTGTTGTACCCAGTTTGAGCAGATATGACGAGAAGGTTCGCACAAGTGGGACAGAACAACATTGGGAAGGGCGCCCGACAGCAAGAGAGCGGGCCGGTAACCTCCGTTTCAAGTCGGACAGGATAACCGTGACTGCCACTACTAGCGTAGCGATCGACTAGTTTACCACCGTATGGCCTTCTCAACCACTAATTTAGATGCTACTTCTGGGGATGCCCTGACGCTACAGACCTTCCAGGTACACGTGCACGTTACACCATGTCTTCTGGAGGGTTAACATCCGTCTAGGGCAAGTTCGATGTCAAGGACTTCGTTGGTACCTTTTCGGAGAGGCTAATAGCTCAATCTAAAGCGGATACTGGGCGTATGTAGTAAGATTCTTTGACACTTATGCCACGCCAACTGACCCTTATGTCCCTCACGTAGCATTTGATCCCAAGCCATTTATCAACACGTTCGAGGCCGCAGTTGACCGACTCATTGCGCTGCGGAAGGATGTCCAAGCAAAGACCGAGCAGATGGAGAAGAGTGTCCGCGTCGCCGAGAGGGAGTACTCCAAGAAGATGTCTGACCTGAATCGTGGTTTCGAGGTGCGCTTAGGGCGTCTCATAATCCGTTGTATGTCCTGAGTGGTCACTAGGCAGTGGGGACATCGTTCGCGTCGATGGAGGCGAAAATGAACGAAGTAGGACGAACAGCTGGTCGCATAGGTGAGTATTTACGACCACCCTCCCGTGGTGCTTCCTTACTCACACCGGTTCAGGCGAACAGCTAGAAACCGTCCACCTTCAACGACAGAGAGCGCAAGCGGCTTACGACTTGATCGACTACTACACGCAATTCTCCCGTGATGACACCACACGAATAGATAACCTCAAAAAGGAGGGAAAAGATGGCCGGCATCAGGTCGCAATACTGCTCCGGCGCTTGGCTACCCTGGCAAGAGAAGTAGACTTGCCTACAGCGGACAAGGTAGGTGAAACTTCACTTAGGCGTGGGCCGCTAATTGACGCCCCGATAGACAAGAGAAAATATCGACAGGTATTGTGAGAAGTTCGAAAAGGACATGCTCCACCTCTTCGACAAGTGCTATCGAAAGGGCGAACCCAAAATGATGCATGTGCGTGCGTCCTAAGACTATCCCATAGACTGTCCCTGATTAGACTCCCCTACAGCACTGTGCGCAGACCTTGCTTGATTTCAATGGCGGTACCTCCTGCGTGCAAGTATACGTGAATCAACATGACTTTTTCCTCAATCGTGTCCGCGAGGACATGGAAAGTGACGACACTGTTTTGTCTGTATTTTATGGCGATGTTGCTAGGGTCAAATCTCATATACAGTCAGGTGGCGCTCCTTGGCAGACCCTGATACGATCCCACCGAAGAACGAATCAAGCTTGACAGAGCTACTCGTCGAGATTCGAGCAACAGTCGGCCAAGAGGCCCAGATCGTGCAGGCAGTATTTCCAAATCCTTCTATCGTAATGCAAGTCTTCTTACAAAGGGTGTTTGCCCAGTCGGTAATCACACACGCGTCTTCTCCAAGTCACTATGCTGAGAATGTCCATAGATTCAGCAACACATGGAACAGCTCCTCAGACGCGCTGGAACTATGTCAGATCTAGCGTTTTTGCGCATCTTACAGTTGGTCCACTTGCAGACGTCCATACTTGTTGAGGACCTCAAAGGTTATGATGTGCCCTCCACAACGCCAAAGTCGCCAGTGCAGAACACGGGATTTGCGCGCCCATTAGCATGGACATCGCCGTCGACGTCAAGCGGTGCTGGTTCCAGTGCTATCAGCTCCATACTCGAGACTGCCATGGAGGAACTCTTTGTCCCATATATCGAAGGACAGCGTTACCTTGAGCGCGAGATCAAGAATCTCACGGACCTCTATTCCAGTTATCTGGCTGCCTTCACGCGATACCATGTGATTATTGAGTTATTGCTTCGGTCTTCTCCACTTCAGCGTTTATTGACGTTTGTTAACCCAGGAACGAGAGGAGAAGTTAATTAAGACAAAGGGGTCAATGCTGGACCGTATGATGAACGCCACAGCAACGACCGGAGCCTCTTCGACCTCCAAGGCAGCCGCCGCGATTATGCGGTTCGGAGGGATCACGTCTTCAGATCGCTTCCAGGAGAAGGTACCCGACGATCAAGTCAGTGAGGAGGACGGGTTACTCAGCATTGGTGTTGCCGAAACGATGCTAAAGTGGCACGCGGAAGCCATCGGCAGATGCGCTGAGTTGAGTCCACCGAACGACGTGTGAGTGCGCCCCACAGCTTCTAATCAGACTTCCCGGACTGCTCACGACTTTTGCTCAGCCCCAAACATACCTTTGCACTCTTCCGAACTTTGGCGGAGGTCATTGCTGGCGGATATATCGAAGTTGCCATCCACACGTGAGGATTCCATACCCAAAACCTTTTCTTTCTCAGCCCCACTCAACTTGATCTCCCCGTAGAGCGACGGCACGCCTGGAAACCACGGATCATACAAAAACTGAACCCAACTTACAGGCGCTTTCCATACTCCATTCGATCGACCTCATCTGCCACCTTTGGCAGCGGTATGTCAACATTGCACTACTCCCCTTGGCTGCTAGCTCTGTCGTAGTTCGCCGCGAGATGGTCGTATTTAATAATCAAACTGTCAGCAAGATGGAGGGTGCCGCGAATGCACTTATGCAGCGTCTATTAGACGGTCGGTACTCAATAATTGTATTATTCGTGTACCCGTGTTCATGTGATTGTAGCGGTCGTCTCTTGGACGGCTACCCAGCTCGTCAAGCAGAAAAAGACGGACTTCAAACCCCGGAATGATGATGATTCGTTTGCGCGAGTCAACACAGATCCTTGCACCGGGTGTTGCGATACCCTCGAGAAGGTCGGCATTGCGGCGAAGCAAAAACTGAGCGGCAAGAACCTGGAGATATTCTTGACGGAAGTCGGTGTGGCGTTCCACAGGTACGGTTCCTCCCATTGTTACCTGGTTTGATCTGACCCCTAGCACGTAGCCAATTGCTCGAGCATCTCCGTAAATTCCCTGTGAGCGCCACTGGAGGTTTGATGCTCGCTAAGTATGGCCGAACACTGGTGTTTCCACCGGAATGTTGACGGATCTTTCTCAGGGACCTCAAATCTTACCAAGACACCATCGCCGCCTATTCCATCCCTGCACTTCACGAGCGTTTCGAGTTTATCCGACAGCTGGGGAATATATTCCTCGTGCAACCGGAGGTCCTCAAGTCATATATCACACAAAACTACCTGGGTAGGATTGAGCCTGCTCTATTGCGACCATATTTAGCGCAGCGCAGCGACTGGGGTCACGTAGAAAAAGGTTTCTCCGATGACACCGAGGATGACACCGGCGGGAGGACTGGCACGAAGGGCTTGCGTGATCGCTTCGGTATGGGCCGCTTGAGTATGATGATGAAAGACCTCGAGGGGCTACGTATCGGTGACAGCGTGCAAATGGGGATGCAGGCATTACCGTCAGGGTTTACGCAAGGTTTCTCAATTTCATCACGGGCTTTCGGGCGCGGGGACAGTTCTGCGTAGTAGCTAGGGGATATGTTGGTTCTTGACACCATGAGATATGGGTTTGATCACGGAGATAGCTTATATGCGGACAGCACGGTATGACAGAAGTGTGTGTATATTATTCACCCTTAAAGACAGGTTTCCTCTTATCTCTGAAGGCTTGCAAGGCTTCTTCCCGGTCCTTGGTCTGCAACAATGGCTCGTACGCGGCCCTTTCAAAATCTAGCCCTACGAAAAGTTCTCAGGCATGATAAAAATGGGGTCTGCAGGCATAACTCACCGGGTTCCAAGGAGAACTCCATGGCTCGTGAAATAGCCAATTTCGCCGATCGCAAGGCGAGAGGTGCTTTGATGACCGAATAGAATATTTATACTGTCATGCGTGACAACAGCGAGTATAGACGTACCATTTGCAGCGATTTCCTTGGCAAGGGTCAACGCGCGATCCATGGCCGGCGTGTCATTATCCGATACGTAGTCCACCAGTCCTGAGAACGCCAGGGTAGGTAAGGTATCCCTCGAAGAGGGACAGGCACAGGAACGTACCCAATTCCTCAGCTTGGGAGGCAGTCAACATGCGACCGGTGAATATGAGATCTTTTGCCTTGGACAATCCCAGGATGCGCGTAGCACGTTGAGTACCACCAGCACCAGGGATTATACCAAGTTTCGTCTCGGGAAGACCTATCTTCGTGACAGAGTGACCTTTCCAGGGACGCCTACACGTCAGACTTGGAATTCGTCGGATGGGATCGACGCCATACCTGCTACGCGCAAGTCGCACGCGAGGGCGAGCTCCAAGCCGCCACCCAGAGCGGGACCGTCGATGGCCGCGATGGTGGGCATGGGCAAGCTCTCGAGTTTACCGAGCGCGGCGCGCAAGTCGGCGAGGAACTTGGAGACCTGACCCTTGGTCATGCTACGGCGCTCTGTCAAATCGGCGCCGGCGCAGAACGAACCGGGTGCGGAGGCGTTGAGGATGAGCACGCGGACGGAGTCGTCGAAGCGCACGGCGTCCAGGCAGTCGGTGAGTTGCTGGGGGTCGTCGCCGTCAAGGTTCTCGGATGGGTAAGATGAAAACTGTGTGTATGTATGCACGGTACCTTGAGAAGTTGGAGGGAGATCGCATTCTTCGCGTGTGGTCGGTTCAACGTGAGGGCGCTGATACCCGGATGGGACGGCAGGGACTGAAGAAATGCCTCGTGAGTGTTGACACTAGAGATGAACCTCAAGGTTGTGACTGGGTGTTGCCTGATAGCCTTGAGGAGCGGTGTGCGAAGCGCGTTGATGAGTGACATGCGATACGTTAGGCGGCAGTGTGTTCCGTCACCGGGCGGTATTGTATTTTACCATTACCGCGGGAGTTGCCATCCCAAGTCGAAATGTTCCGAGTATCGAGGCATCTGTATCTCATGTCTGTCGGTGAAGGTGTTCGAGTTGACTGTACTGGTGCGTATGCTCGGGACAGCTCATCACTCTAAGATTAAAACACACTATCTGAAACCATCACCACCACTACACAAACGCGTCTCGGCCAGCGAGCTAACAGCATCAATCCAATGCTCGATACGAAGCCACCCTTTGGAAGTGTCCCGATGTCGGACGACGAGTCTACCGACCCAAGTTCCCCCAAATTACAGCCCTTTGCGTATCAGGTTGGAGGGCACAAAGGGATCGTTCAGGTCACAGGAGGTGGTGACCTTATCGTGAAAGCGGCTCTGCCCCTCGAGCTTCAGTTCTATCAGAACCTCTTGGCAGATCCCGCACTGTCCCTGTTGCGCCAGTGGGTACCTACGTACCTGGGCACTTTACGCTTGGAGGGCAAATATACCGCTGAAGGCCTCACCAGCGTGGAGGGGGTCCCAGAAAACGAGAAAGATGAGTACTCATAATATCTTTATTCACGTGCACTTGGTAGGCTGACAAGGTTGTCATAAAATACAGTCGATAGTAATCGAAAACGTCGCACACGGATTTCGAAAGCCAAATATCATCGATATAAAGCTGGGCACAGTGCTCTACGACGAAGATACATCGCCCGCAAAAAAGGGGCGAATGGAGATCAAAGCCAGGTGTACCACTTCCGGAGAAACGGGGATTCGTCTGACGGGCTTTCAGGTACGCGCGGACCATTTGCGCAAATGATGGTTGACGGTTGACCTGAGCAAAACGCACGCGGCATGGTAGGTCTTTGGCAATAAGTCATCACAACCCCTCGTCGTTCCGAAGGACTATGGAAGATCCATCTGCGCTGCAGAGCTTGCTGCAGGGATTGCGCGGGTTTTCCCCGTCCACGAATCGATGACGTGAGAGGACCTTCTTATTATGTTTTGGTGCATTCATCGTACGCGTACCGTGTTCCCAGCAATCTGCCAGGGGCTCACCCAGGTGGGCCAATGGACGTCGGGCTCCCGGTTTCGCTACTCTTGCCGATTTTGGGGGCCATTAGAAGAAGTGTCCAAGAACTTCGGGACGTTCTGAACTCGATCGAGGTGCGCCTCGTTGGGAGTAGCCTCCTGGTCGTTTACGAAGGGGACTGGGACCATGCCGAGGTGGGGGTGCAATGGCTCGTTAATCACCCGGCGAGTGTGACCGGGGACGAAGGTGAACGGAAAGAGGAAGAGATATGCGAAGATGCGGAGGGGGAGGTAGAGGAAGTCGAAGGATCGGAAGTGGAGAGTGAAGAGGATGATGATGATGGCGAGGAAGAGGAAGAGGATGGAGGATCTGATTGTCCCTGCGTGGTGAGATTGATTGACTTTGCACACACACGACTTAAACCGGGGCAAGGACCTGACCCGGGTGTGCTCAAGGGACTCGATACCCTGTTGGGCCTGTTAGACGGTAGGATAGCAGCTCTCAACTCATGACGTCATTCCATACATTAAATACGCGCATCTACTTCATTCATCTCTCTTTGATACCTCAACATGCAGTCTCTCGTGAGTCACCCCCGCTGCATCTGTCTGGGGCACTCACACGTTGCACCAAAGGATCCGTTTTCTGCTGCTGAATCTGCGATCGCCATACAGATGGAAAGGATGCGCGCTGCTGAGGCCGTGGCAGCGAGGGACGTAATTGCCCAACATCTTTCCTTGGCTTGTAAATCTATCCGAGAAAAGTCCGCTATAATCGACACCCTTCGCCAACAGAACAAGTACTTGGAAGATATTCTCAAGGAACATAGTAGTACCTTTACATTTGCACCTGCAACTCCTACCTCCGGGTCCCAGTCTGAGCAGCCGCCTCCTGCAGGTCAGGAAGCACCCTGCGCAAGGCTGGTTGATGGGAATCCGAAGGCTGAGAACAACACTCGGAAAGACCCGCTTTCGTCAGACGTCATCGCGGAAGAAGAGCCTCCCAAGTACGAGGTGACCGAAGCTTTCTCACAGGTATGGTGAACTTGAACCAGCTTCTCTGATTTGGTTGGTAATACGTGGCGACTTTGACAGCTCTCGATGACGCATTCGAAGACACCCGAAAGTGACACCCAATCTACTCGCCAGGATGCGTTACGATTCCTTCGTGAGGCAACCTTCAACAGTCTCGCCAGGGTCAACTCCCCACGAGTTGACGCCCCGGACACCCCGACGACCCCAAAAATGATTGTCTCCGATCTCAACGACTTAGACATCAAGGTTTACTTCTTCATACCTCAGTTTTCGTTCACGTTCATGAACTTACCAGGTCGTCGCTGGTCCTCTTTGTCTGCAACCTGAGGCAGAAGAATCTATTAGGGCAAGGCATGCAGTCCTGGCTGCGCTTCCTCTTCCGCTAGGAATACCTTCAGACGCGCTGAGGCCCATTTCGATCCCTTCTGCGTACACATTGCAAGAGTTTCTCGCATGTGCCGTCGGGGTGGGTTTCTTCTATCGTGGTCGAATATCTGTTCATCTGGCCTACAGACTCTCAGAACCGTGTATGGGTGACGACGTTGGTTGGTCGCAGCTCATCTATTGACTTGCAATTTTCAGACTTGCAAATCACCGTATATTCCAGCAGTTAACGACAAATTGGTGTCCTGAACGCGAGGAACATGGTTATTTTCTGACTCCCCTTTTCAAGTGTAATACAAACCCGCGAGTCATGACTGCGCATCGCTGGGCGATGGTCGATGTCATATCCAAGTTGAATAAGCCCACAGGTGTTTACGCATCCTACCTGTTGGACGTGCGGCCGTTCACTAATCTTGGGTAGAATGTTTTTATAGCAAGGACGGAAAGTGGTATTACGCTGGCGTATATAAAGCAATCAGACTCGATGACCTAACAACAAAGGAATTTGAACAACTCTCGGCCGAGGCTAGTAACAATCATTTTTCTCACTTTCCGAAGCCACACTCTAACCCATGGCCCGTTGATAGACGACACAATCCCTTATCAAAGAGACTTTGGCTGGACGCAAGAACGTGTCACCTCAGACGATTTATGAAACGACTCAATTATACTTAGCTGGGGCTCTCAGGATCGCTTGCGTTGGCTTGCAGTGCGTTGGATTCAACGACTTGCTTTACAGGACAATCCTCGAGCAAGCAACAAAGTGTTCACAAACTGGCCGTTGGCGTAGTCCGTTCGGCTTTGATCCCTGTCTGAACTCGGATGTTGGCTTGACTCCGCGGCTATTCTCTCTTCCTGGTACTCCGGTTCATCGCTCATGTGACGCTGATGACGCGAACAATCTGATCGGAGAATTTGGCAAGACCAGATAGGCAGTCTCCCTACCTGGCTGATGTGTACGCTTCAACGACCCGACATTATTCCTTGTTTCAAGAGCCTGGAGTTTGTATCCCTGTCACAAGCAATTCTTTTAATATTCTTCTCCGCTGGCTTGATACAATCTATGTCCCGTAACACCTGGAGAATTAGACCTAAAAATTCAAATAACATGGCTGACGAGAGAGCATGTTACTCGCCTAGTCGTCTTTTTGAGTTTTGCACTGACCTCAGCCGAATGAGGCATCATCCGAGCCATCTTACCTTGGCTAGACGCATGAGGTCATCGTCGCTGGAACTTGTCAGCCTCACGTTAGTACTGACCGATTTTTATGTTTAAATATCTATCACGGTGGCTGTTGCGTTTTCACCCGAGACTACCTACCATCTGGCACTTCTTTTCATAGCACGCATTAATCAAGGTTATGGGCGAGAAGCTAGCGTTGTCGACTACAGCTCTCCAGATAGACAAACTCGAGGAGCAGCGTCACACCACTCTTGACTTCCCATTCCACATGTGCCAAGATTTCTGGTTCTCCGATGGGAATGTCATCCTTACTGCTGGGTCCTTTGCTTTCAAAGTCCATCGCGGTCAGCTGGAGCGCCACGCGGAGATCTTCCAGACGATGCTGTCGATACCCCAACCAGAGAACGCCGATTGTGTCATCAATCTCTGTGACTCGCCAACGGACGTTTACCATCTTTTAAGGGCTCTATATGACGGACTGTACGCAACAAAAAGACTAACTATTCAGCTTTCATTTCCAGTGACATGTTGAACTGACTGTTTTGTTGCTGCTGCTGCTGCCGCCGCCCTACGGACGGTGTCGCACATGCAGATATTTCCGCCAGCCGTTCGTACAAGACTTCCCGTTCCTCTCCTCGGTCCTCCGCTTATCCTGCAAATACTTCATCTGCATCCCACGTCGACAATGCTTGGAACGCCTACAGAGCTATTTTCCCACGACGCTCGCCGAGTGGGACCGACGCGAACGCATGTCGCTCGCGCTCGACGGCCACTACGACCCGCGCCACGAGATCCCCTCCCCGATCCACGCCATCAACCTCGCGCGCGAGCTCAACGTCGGATCCATCCTTCCAGCCGCCTTCTACGATCTCGCGCGCTACGGAACGTCAAAGACTGCGGGAGGCACCGAGCCGCTTCCGCGCCTCGTCCTCGAGGTTCCCAGCAGCGAGAACAGTCCCGCGTCCGCATCCACGTCTGCGCTTGGTTCTACGTTCACGTCCTCGCCTTGGATGACGTCTTCCGAAGCGACGTACGCATCGCGTTTCACGTCTCCGATGCTCGTGCAAGACACGACCCCCGTCCAACTTTCGCACGACGACCTCGTGCTCACCTTCCGCGGGCGCGAAACGATGCAACGCTCCGTCTCGACCTTCCTCTCCTCGCAAGTGAAGGACCGCAAGCCGGCAGCGGGGTGCACGGTCCCGGGCGCGGGACAGGCGTGTCGGGACGCGTTCTACTTCATCACGCTCAACACGCTGCGCGCGGTCGGGGGCATCGCGGCGGGGCGCGACGGGGACCCGCTGTTCACGCTCGGACAGATGATCGACATGTTGCACCACACCGAGTGGGTCGACGGGCAGTACCTCCGCGGCTTGCCGATGTGCGGCAGATGTCGGGACGAGTTCATCCCCGCCGTGCACGCGGGACGCCAGGCGATCTGGGACCAGATACCGGCGTGGTTTGGGCTGGAGCCTTACGATATCTTGAAAGCGCGAGATGACGAGCTCAACGAGCGGGACATGTACCCCTGATTCCTTTCATGTGACCTCTACTAGTCGCCGAGTTGCCGTTTCGTCCATGATTGCATGATTACTTCCGATGGGAAAAATCTCAGGCCCATTGAGTCACACACGCCCATTTAAGAACTCATGTCAGATAGCGCCCGCCCCATCGCATCGCTTGATACCGCTTTCGTAACACGTCTCCATCTGGAGATCATGTATCCAAGGGCATTGCTTGAATCCATAAATCAATCCAACATACGAATCATGCACAAGATATAGATATATTCCGACGAGTGGCGTTCCAGACTACTCGACGTGTCAACAGAAATCCTGACAGAATGATTGAGGCGCCATACGAAATACGGGCGATGTGTTGTAGTGTACCCAGGAGTCAAGGAAGGCGTCGAGCCAACTCTATCTGACCCACCGATAGAAGGGTCCTGGTAATAAGTACATAGATATAGCAATATAAGCAGGTGAAACCGTTCCTAGGCGAATCGATCAACTAACGGAATTACTGGGGAATCGGTATCAGGGAACGCGGGGGATATGAATAAAAAGTAGAGATTTGGTATAACGAGGACAAGGATATAATTTCAAGAAGCGACCGCTACGGTGGCACTCACGATGTGGTGCGCGTGCATAGCACTCACGGAATCCATTGGTGTGGTAGTACCCTGATGTAAGACCTTGCGGTCCTGGACCGGAGGATGTTCTGCGACGGATGCCGGGGGTTGTTCTTCGGCTTCGGCTATCACAGGGTGGATGAGCGATGATTGGGGCTCGTCCGAGTCTGCGCCGAGAAGGTGGTGTACCAGCATCCTTTCAAGAGAATCTACATCCGACGGTCCGGTCTCAGGCACAGGAGAGGAGGGCGATAAAATGCCAGCGCGAGTGAGGAAAGTGTCCAAGAGGAGGCGACATTCGTCTGCGGTGGTGGCCTGCGACATTAGCTTTCGCATATCCAAAGCAAGAGACTCTGACAACGACGGAGTTGGAGGGGGCGGCTGAGCGCTCGGTGGCTGTGATTGACGTCCTGAAAACCGCCGGGCTGGGTTGACCTGTTCGCCTTTCAGAGACAAGCGATGTTCGGCCTTCAATGACCGAGGGCGGGATATAGGCTGCGGAATTGGCTGCTCAGCTAGCCCGTTCCCATTCTCACGGGAAATCGGGGAGTGAGAGGGTGTCTCGAGCCCGGTGGGAGCAAGAGCGTGGGTCACGATAGGAGAATCACTCCGAGGCGATTTGCGCTTGTCATGCGTGTGGCTATTCGCTTCCTTTGCCTCGGGTGCTGGGGTCGGAGGAGATTGGGGCTGAACTAGCCCATTTAGGATGGGCGTTGGAGAAGCTTGGACATTCGATGATGTAGGCAAAGGGCGGGGCGAAGATACGTCTTTAGTTGGTGGCACCGGTGCGCCCTGATCAGCCGTTTCCTCCCAAGTTGGGACGGCCTTCCGAATTGACAGTTTCCTCCTTGGAAGTCGCTCACTCTTGGTAATAGGGGACCGTGCATCGTCATCAGGCGAAGGTTGGGATGATGGCGGCGGCGAGATTGGCGTAGGCGGTGGGATTGACAAGATGGGTGGCGGCACAGGTTTCACAGAGGGCGGGAGAGGAGGTAAATTGGTTGTGCCAAGAGAGCGCATTGATGCTACCAATGGAGTCGAAGGAGCGCTCGTGCTACCGACGCCTCGGCCACGCAGCGTATCCTGGGACCATCGGTCTTCCTTCGAAAGGCTCAGCTTTGAAATCATGCGTTGCAACCGGCTGCTCTTGGTAGACTTGGTAGTCGGTGTAAGGGACACGGTACTTGCTGTGCCAGGACGCGGCGGTAGGGTCTCAGGAGGGGGACCCTGTTCGAGGAAGGAGATAAGATCCTTCGTAACTTTCGAGACGGGATACAACGGGGCGCGGCCTTGTGTTGGCTGGTCACCGGGATCAGGACTTGACTGACTTCCCTCTTCTGAGCCATTCATAATGTCATCAATGTCCATTGATTCCCGTCGTCGCTGCACCTTGCGCACCCGTCGGGGAGTTGCTGGTGAGCTGTTAGGTGCATTATATGACGGCGGGGGACTTTTCAAGCTCTGTGATGATTTCCCTGGGTTCCGCAGGCCAACACCTTGAGATATTCCAGATGTAGACACAGATCGCGTGCGCACATCCGGTGGCTTAGGTACTGAACGAGACTGCACAGCCCGAGGTGATACGGCGGTTTCCTTGGGTTCCTCGTCTTCGATGATGGAATCGACATGAGACAGCGACGGCTTTCGGGCGCTATGATTGTGATGTTGTTGTTGTTGTTGTTGTTGGTCAGGTGAGAGGAAATGACGACTGTCAGCGTCAGCGACCGAAAGTGCTCTGGAATGGTCGTTAGGAGGAACTGTTCCTGTCCGTCGAGGAGCATTGTGTAACTGTCGTTGTTGCTGCTGGTGCTTCGCGGCCTACGGAAATTGTTGGGGTATGTTTATAAGAAACAAGCCATCCAAACGTACCTCCATTGTCCGTAACCTGTCTGGAGTCAACGACACTTTCATTGTGTCCCCAGAGCGCATGAGGTCATCGAAGTCTTGCATGGCGTTATCCTCCTTCAAAAAATTGGGTCGGACCGTATACATGGAGGAAGTAAAGAGAGTACGAACATCTGGGTCCAGCACAGTGTTGTTGTCATTGTTGTCATCACTCTGGGCGCCAACGCCCTTTCTACTTGTAGATACCCGGGACACTGCATCAGGCGTGATAGTTGCATCACGATCACTGGAGGGGCGAAACAGTTTGATGGCTTTCCCTTTTTCAAGTGAAGTTCTGAGTGGATGACTGTCGGAGCCCGCAGATCCAGTGAGGGCGCCGGACGCGGCGGACTCCGTCGAAAGGCGAGACCGCGGCTGCGACAGTGGATCTGGGGATTGGCCGTCACGGGCGTCGAGTCGGTCTGGTCTGGAGAAAGACTTGCTGCGTTGCAGCTTTGAGGAGTATTTCAAGGAACTTTCGATGACATCGTAAACTGCAGGATCTTCGTTAGGACTCGAGCTGCGAAAACAAGTCGATTCCTACCTTTCGAGCTCTTAAATATAGGATAGATCGCGTCATCCTCGCAGAGGGCAACGAAAAGGTCATGGGTCCCAGCGGCCTCCTTGCTGCTGTCCCGTGTGGCAACCCGACCCACACTGGACAACATACGTCTACGTTATAGGATGGTGGGTTAGGTTGGGAGTCTGGGTAATTGGGGTGACGGGGGGTTGCTTACTCGCAGATACACCTAAAAGTGCAAGGACAATTAGACTTGCCAGGGGGAGGATGGGGTGTGACTCACTCGAGAATGGCTGTGAGATACAAAGCGGCAGGTGCAACTATGATAGACTTGGGGGGTTCCATGCCTTGAGCCTGCAGCCGTTCTTGAATACTGTTTTCAGCTTGGGCATCCTCGTCCGAGTCGTTCAATGTTGAGTAGGCTTCACACTTGAGGCGCATCAGCTAGATGAGGAACGAGACGGGTTAGGTACTGGGAACAGGTCAGAACATATTGGGTACCTCTATCATTGAGGGGAGAGAAAAGCTATATTCCGAGGCGGAAAGTTGTGAAGGAGAGGGTTTGACAGCGTTTGGACGTTGCCAATACGCACGCAACTCCATTTCGGCTTCGAGGAGGGCATCCTTTCCTATTGTCGTCGGAATAGTCTTTAAAAGGCCAGTTTTTAGGCGATCAGTGAGAATGGAATGAGAGGTGGTGATTATGTTTGTTAAAATGTCGTCGAGGAGAAGGTTGAGAAAAGTGAGGGCATCCGACTGGAGCTTGAGCGGACGGAAGTCGGAGAGGATGGCCTCGGCTGAATGAGCGGAGATGTACATGGGATCTACAAAAAGGGTGAGGACTCGGGAGTATTGTGGGAAGAGAAGGAAACTGACTAGGGGTGGACATGGAGGAAGAGGAGAGAAAAGGGATGGTGATGATGGATAATAAAGGGAGATGATATGTCGTCTCCCTCCGTGTCCGTGTCGGACAGAGACAATCAGGGACTCTAATTTATTTTTACAGTTACAGCAGCGCTTCGACCGCCAGCGAATCCACGTCCATCTCACCCCCGCTCGTTTCGCTAACGCCAACACTCGACATCGCTCTCCCTCCTCTCACGCTCCATTCTCTCCCATCGTAAAACTCCCGCGTGACCTCCACCGTGTCCAACTCGCCAAATACCCGGCCACGCCCAACACACGGCTCCTCCAACATGTCGTAGACTGCCCACTGTCCTGCCACTTCCAAATTCGAACTCATCTCCCCGCTCTCACCGATGCCGGCAAACAGTGGCATCGCCGCGACACCAGGCGCCTTCTCGGTGAGCCGTGTGGTTCGTCTAGCGCGCAGTCCAGTGCTCGAGCCTTCCCCATCAGCGCCCACGCTAGGGTGGCCAATGATCATTCCCAGCGTCTTCCGAAGGATTTGTCAGCGTACTATACCGTAGAGAGAGTAATAACACTGGTCTACCCAAGGGCCAAGGCGTGCATGACGTTCCGCTGTGATAGACGGCCTAGAGGCAGGCCGTGTTGTCGTAGTATACGACGGGACGTTTTGAGGCAGAGCGGCAAGAGACTTGAGATCGGGCGGTCGGGGCACCGCAGAGGGTGGGGGTTCGTCATCGGCATGTCCCCTTTTCTCGTGTTCTGCAAGATCTTGGATTCGAGAAAAACGTTCGTCACAATCTGGTAACGCCAATGTCAGCATTGAATCCTCGGATGCCACCGAAACCCTACCGTCATATACACAAGTCATTCCTTTATCAATGTGACGATTGAGGTGCAGAAGTAGGCTGGATCGTTCGCACACCATACGACATTGCTTCCACCGACAAGACACTGTCTAGGAAACACGAGTTAGCAACGAGTTGGTCAGGCTCATCCCTCACAATCAGTACCATTGCGGGTCGCACAGGTTCCACTTCTAATTGGTGTCGTCTAACGTGTCGTTTCAAAGCATACATTGAATTAAGGACAGCTTGGCATCCATTCCAATGACAGTGCCGGGGGCACAGTCGATTTGCAAGCTCACACTCCGTGTATTCTAACTGAGTATGCTCAGTCCGATTAATGACATGGGGTCACCTACGAACCTCTGTTACTGTGTTGGCCTAAGATACATGAGGGACAGTACGATGTAATTCCGGGGTATCGGGGCTCACCACTTCTATAATTGATCTGTGCTTTCCTTTCCGCTTCTCGATGCTTCGCTCTGAGAACCCATTCCGACGGTGGTGGCACTGCGATATAAAACTCCTGTTTTCCATAGGTCTTCCTGGGGACTTTGGATGATGAGCCAGTACCCGAGGTTTCAGCAAAATCTGGGCTCCGAATACGACTTGAAGAAGCTTTAGTGGGTACACAGGACGGTAGCTCTTCACATGCTTGCCCCGAACTCGTTGTCTCACCCGCTGGACACTCCTCAGCTTGCGGGCTTCCCATAGATCCGTGGTCAATCTCTCCAATTGATGGATCCAACAAACCTGCCCGACGGAAGAAAACGTCAGTCTCTTGCATTGGCAAGTCACCGTCCGGTGCTTCAGAATGGGCTGTACGCTCCAGCGGCGACGTGATGTTGAAATGGGTCTGGTCTTGGTCTCCAACCGAATCTGTACGGATTTCAACACCGTCTTCACTTCCAGATGGGATCAACCGGAGTTGTGAATCAACCTCTTCTTCATGGAGGAGAGAGGATGGGTGGGATGAAGGGGTTGCCTCGGCTTTCTCGTCAACTTCGTCCTCGTCGCGAACAAGGGTGATCGTGGCCACAAGTGGAGGTGTCGGAGTACGGCGTGGGAAAGAAACAGGATCAAACGGTGATTGAGATAGGTGTATCAATGGGACTTCTATGTCATTATGAAGTACAGACCCCGTTGTCGGATGGGAGGTGGTTGAATCTTCCAATACAACCGGAGCCTCTGAGGAAGGGTTGGTGTTGTGATTGGCAGAAGAGGAATCAGATACGACATCGAATGAGACTGCACCGGTCAGTGTAGAGAATGGTACGAAGTTGTGAGCCGACGCATGATGTGGGTTCGGCATCGCGAATTCATTTGGAGTGTGTATTGTTTCCTGCTGTGGAATGTCAGCCTCAGGAAATGATCCCGGGAGCATGGCAGACTGCGAGTCATCAGGCTCTGGAACAAGGTCGACAGGTTGGGGTTCTATTTTAGGATTTTTGTGCTCATAAACCCTTTCGTCAGGTTGGCTTGACACTGATTCATGCCGATTATCGATGGCCTCAGCCGAGCTTGAGCGTTTCCGCTTTTGCGTATGTGGATCAGATGAAGCGGATGGTTCCCCAGATGCGGCCAATCTCTCCGCATTTAGAGAGCGCTTAATGCTAGCCGCAAGGCCGCGCATGGTATACAGAGCCGATCCCTTCTCCTCGGATGCCAAAAGTATTGATTGTGAATTTGGCAAGGCGGAAGGGGTAGACGCAGGACCAGCCGAGGTTGGGGTGGGGTCACCAACGTTAGTCTCCCGATAGTGTGATTGCACGCCCGCGTCATTGTGTGCAACTGTGACATTCATCGTAGCAGAATCGACAACTGTACCAAGTGTTGAGACACTGGTGGGAGGGTGAGGAGGGGCCTGAGCGGATGGTGCAGCTGCGTGGGTTTGAGATGCCTCTTGTTTCCCAACATTAATGGTCACAGGAACCGAGGAGTGCCATTCCTGAGTTTGAGGGTGCGAGAGGGGCACCGCCGTCCCTTCCTGCCCCGGAATTTGGAAGTGGTTTTGATTTTGGGGGATCTGTGCCGACACTGAGGCCATGGGGGTAAGAGTCGTAGATGGCATGGGGTTTGACGCCGTAGGGTATACCTGCCTCCCTTGCTGCCACGGCTGCGTATATCCTCGTGCCACCGAAGCAGCTTTCACAGCACCATATGCCTTGACAGGCAGATAAGTAGGGTGACGCCATACGCTCATAAAATACATACCCTAACCCACGAAGGGTACATCCCCTTAGTCGCAAAGGACGAATCACCCGTATTGGTTTGCGAACCAGTCGCAGCGACGCCAGAGTATTGGGGATATTGAGGGGTTTGTTGGACGAAACTCTGTGCTGCTCTGGGGGGCTGGACAACTTGGGATGTATGGGTGTTTGGCTGAGAAGGACGTCAGCGACAAATACATTGTTAAACGTTGTGGTGACTCACGGCCGTCAAACCTCCGGTTCCTCCAATTGGATGTGATACACGGTTTGCTTCGCGTGGAGGATAAACATTCTGGTGAACGAAACGCACAGACGTGTTGACAGGTTGAGGGTGTTGTTGGTGCTGCACGTTAGCCACGTGAGCGCGACCTTGGTAAGACCAGTGTTGGGAGGCTGCATTGTTTGTGTTTGCCGTTGTATATGACTGCCCATGATTGTGAACCTGCCGTGAAGATGAGCTACCCAGCGTATCACAAGGCAGGAAAACGGAGGACACACCATGGGCGTGGACCTGGTGTTCACAATATTGGAGATGGCGGCTTGTTGTGGGTGTAACGAATGGTGACCGTGAGGAGCCAGCGGAGCAGCAAGCGGTGAGTGCAGCTGACGTCGTTGTTGACTGACATATTTTTTAAACGATCAACGCGTAAAGAGAGTATAATGTAGCACGCACTTTTCCGAGGCAAGCCGTTGTTGGGCGATCTGAAGGACACGCTGCCTTCTCATAGATGGTAAGAGTAGCCGAATTTGACATAACAATGACTCACTCCTCCTGCCTATGTTGCACCTCTTGTTGGGCTTGTCTCTGCAGATAGACCTGCAAGGCCATGGTATTCATTTGCCTGTAAGCCTCGAGCTGACGGGAATTCTCAGCATATTGTTCCGGAGAGACGCCGTTCTGAAGTAGATGGTTGATTTCAGCTGAGAAATTTGTAAGTTGGTGATTTTGCGTATTGTGAGGGTTATTTCTGCCGTCCATATCATGGAGGTTGATCGCAAAGGTGAGAGACACCCCCAGTCAGTCACGTATGGTCATAGTCACGCGGCTGCTGACTAGCGCTGACTCGCCACCAGCCACTCCACTCTCATTCATCATATTCATGTTCACCCCGAGGCTTCCCCCCTTACGATCGCTCGCATATTTCACGCCTTCTCAAATAAATACCGCTGTTCAGAGCCCATTTCAAGTTTTTGACAGACAAGCCAAGCGTCTACAGAAAGACCGTGCAGCGGCGCGCGATGGGGGAAATCGTAGCAGAACTGTTGATTATGTCCGTGACGAAGTAGCGAACAGGATGATAGAGAGATTCATAGTCGGTGCTTGTTCTGATAAAGCTCCCATATAACTTGGCTGAGACACGGTCCAGGATGTAAAAAGAAATTTCTCTTCTGTCCTTGACTTGGGGTCTGGTTCAGGTCATTTCTCCAAGCTGCTCGAGTTGGACCGGACGCAGAAAGTGACAATGCTGGACCTGAGTAGTAAGGGACGCCACTCTAGTTTATATTTCTGTTTTCAAATCTTCCTCAGAGTATACCGTCGAAAGGGACCCAGACTCAGAGTTTGAGGGTGAGTCTTTCTCTCCGACCCCTACATTTCAAGTATGTTACTGACAACAAAAGTCTAGTTCAGGTCGAAAGACGGGTCGTAGATGAAGAGAAACTACTTGATGCAATCCCACGGAACTCCCAGGAAGCCATAGTGTCATGTCTTAGCCTTCATTGGGTTAATGATCTGCCAGGTATGCAACTATGTACCTTGACCAGACGAGTTGATACTAATGAGATCACGTGCAGGCGTGCTTGTACAGATCAAAGAAGCCTTGAAACCTGATGGTGTATTTATCGGCGCCCTCTTAGGAGGTGACTCTCTCTTTGAATTGCGCACCTCTCTTCAGCTCGCAGAAGTTGAAAGAGAAGGTGGAATTTCCCCACATGTATCACCAATGGCAGGCGCGTTACATCCACCCCCAACTGAGTTCGCCTGTGACCAATCGTGCAGACCCTCGTGACATATCTAACCTGATGAGCCGAGCTGGGTTCACGCTTCTTACTGTGGATGTTGACGAAGTCAGCATTGCATACCCAAGTATGTGGGAACTTCTAGATGATCTCAGGGACATGGGCGAGAATAACGCCATCATCGGACGGTGTGTAGTGCATAATTTATTCACCTGCACGAAGCTCATGGTACGTTAAAGTCGTCATTTATTGCATAGAGACACGCTGGCCGCCGCTTCGGCTATATACAAAGGTAGCTTTAGACCATCGAGCTGAGCGGCCCTTAACCAGGGCATCTAGAGCTTCATGGACACGAAGATGGCACCGTGCCAGCTACGTTCCAGGTCATCTACCTCGTTCGTTCTATTTTATTGCTGCACGTTTTCATTTAACTCACTGCATAAATGTAGATTGGATGGAAACCTTCACCGCAGCAGCCGAAGCCACTGAAGAGAGGTTCGGGCAAAACAAGCCTTAAAGATATCCTCGAATAAGAAAGGGAAAAGGCTATAGTACCAACCCTTCCGCAGGCGTATCAACGATGCTCTCTATGTTGGGTTCTTCTCTTAAAGCACCATCTTGAAATTTGCGTTTTGGTATCACCGCGTATAATGACAACTCCCAGTCCCTCGTCTCCACCCATTTAACGAGAATCTCGAAAACCTGGTTCACTGTGAGGACCTTTCTTGTTGGTAAATGCGATAGAAATCGCCCAATGGGAAGCTGCGCCGCACGGACTCCCGATTCCCTGGCTTTGTCCAGACAAAGGTTCTGCAGAAACGTCCGTGAAAAATTTGCCCGGTGGTGCGGCCTTCGCACCTTATAGCGGTTATGATCACAAATTCCACCAATGACATATGTCTCCCCTTCCTTCAATTCTTCCAGGACTTCACTCGAGTCCGCAGTAAGATAAACCACGCGATCCCGTGACACCGGAGTCGCGAGAAGCCGTTCTCGACTGCTGTCATTTCCATTATCTTCGGCACTCTTCTCCTCCTCAGAACTCTTGCTGTCTTCTGGAGCGGGCTTTCCCAAACTTTGTTCCCACAGTCTTTCGTAACTGTCAGACCACCATTCTGTTCCAGCCCACCGTTTATATCCCGCGTTGTTTACTTTCTCGAGTCGAGATAGTGTTCGACCATTGAGTGAGGTAAAGAGGAGTGACTGGAAAGGATTCGGAGAGCGTCGATTAGCGCTGTAAACGTAGGCCAGTTGAGAACATAAAGACGTTGTTTCCTGGAGTGACAAAGACGATCGTCAGGACATACTGTAGAATACATGGAGACATTGTACCTTATCGCTCATTTTGTCATCAAACCCCAAATCCAAGACCACTCTTGCTGAAAATGGTTCTTTTACTTGACTCATTTTCGCCCGCTTTTCCGCCATTTCGTCCTCTGAGGGCTGCTCCCCGGCGGCGATTCTCTCTGCTCTTTTTCTCTTTTTCTCCTTCTTCGCGGCTTTCTCTTTCGCCCGCCGTTCGAGCTTTCGCTCTTCCACCCTGGCCATTTTGAGTGCCCTCTTTTGCGCATTTTTTGAGAGCACCACAGCCTCCGATGTGTTTTCTGATGAAGTTGATTTGCTTTCCATTGTTGTGGGTGGAGTCAAGAGATTGAATATTGCGGACCGTTTCGGACCGTTGCCCGACTCGTAAGAAGAGGATATGCACCCCCCACATGTCCTCAACTCAAAGAATACCCATCTTTTTCTCTACACCTTTTCAGTTATGTCCGTAATTCCTAATCTGAAATCGCTTGTCCTCAATCCTAGCGCCAAGCACACAGCAACGGTCATTTTCCTCCACGTTAGCTCGACCCCTCTGCACATTAGACGTTTGCTTATCGGTCAACGCAGGGTTTGGGTGATACAGGCCACGGGTGGAGTGAACCTGTGTCAGGCTTTAGTTCTGACCCCGGTCTATCTCATGTCAAGTGGATCTTGCCTCACGCGTAAGTAGTCGGCTTCGAATCTCCCTGGACGTACCCTGATCCCGCACCATGTCAATCCAGCCCGCCCCAAAGTGTCACCGCAAACTTCGGTATGACAATGCCAGCATGGTAAGTTACATGTAACCCATTTCTGAGAGGTGCCCTGAGCTTACCGCTCAGCACCTGTGCCACCGGATTCGTACTTGTAGGTTTGACATCAAGAGTTTCGACTTCAATTCAGATGAAGACGAAAGCGGCATGCTACGCACAGTATCCTCTGTCAATCAACTCATCTCCGCAGAAGTTGACTCCGGAATTGAGCCTGGACGGATCGTAGTTGGCGGTTTCAGCCAAGGAGCAGCGATGAGCATACTCACTGGCCTCACTAGCGAACGCAAGTTGGCCGGCGTTGTCTCTCTGAGCGGTTGGGCAGCTTTGAGGAATAAGCTGGAAGCGGTCAGTGAGCCCTACGTGTTTGGCAACATTTTCTGACGCGACATTCCAGATGCGTACTTCGCACGCGTCGTCGACACCGATATTTTGGGGTCATGGCACTGCTGACCCCCTCGTCACGTTCAACATTGGCAAAGCTTCAGTAGAATTTTTGACGACACGCCTGGGTCTTCCTGCGGTTTCCGATAATGCGTCCGATGCTGCGTCGTTGAAGGGTGTCATGTTCAGGTCATATTCTGGGTTACAACACGGAGCCGCACCGAAGGAGCTAACCGATTTGAAGGAGTGGCTCAAAAAGATACTCCCATGAGATTCGGTGATAAGTTACCACACCGCTTTGAGCCATGTCGTTGCTTCGACGTGTAATACGATCACGAGAACGATATTCAATTATAGACACAACACGCGGTAGACATTGATACATGTATTCCAACCTGATCCCAAAGTGCCTTGCCATTGCTACAACGCTAGCTTACTCCACTTTGAGGTTAGATCATTTCTCCACACCCTGGGGTTCAACTGTCCGCGATAAGTGGGGTCGTCTACGTCACTTGGTAACTTGAAGAACGGTTCGAAAACACATCATCTTTCCTTTGCGTCCCTCCCTCCGATAGCATGGATATAGTCTTGGCCGCCGAGATATTCACTGTCAATGCTACTATCCGTAGCCGCCAAATCGAAATTGAATCCATAGACACCACAATCCAGGGCCTTCTCCGACAAGTCCAACAGCTTCGCGCAAAGAGGGCAAATCATCTGGACGCGGTTGCTGAGCTCCGAGGGTCGATCTCAATGGCACGGCGGGCTCCCGACGACGTCCTCGCTCTCGTCTTTGAGCATGGTGCAGCTGGCGGGTTGGCCGATGCCCCCCTTGTTTTCTCTCACGTCTGCGCCAAGTGGCGTCGGGCAAGCTTCGTCCCGCGCGTGTGGTCACACATTCACCTCTCCAGCAAGAGTCTGGACCCCATCGCAAAGACAAATCTCTGGCTTTCTAGGGCCCTCCAGTCTCCACTCTTTGTCACTGTCGACGTCCAAGTCCTCAACCATCATACACTTGGCGCGTTTGAACTCCTTCTCGAACGTGCCACTCAGTGGCGCACTGTGACCTTAAACACGAGGTTCGCCCAACAAGCCAACGACGTTCTATATCAATGCCTTCGGCCTTTCCCTCACCTGCACACACTCAATATTACGAGCTTCTCCATCGGCGTCGCAACGGAGCAAGGCGTGGACGAACTCACGGGCTTGGCTGACGCCTTCGCTGATGCCCCATCCCTCTCTCATGCTTGTATTGTGTCCAACCGGTTTCCCCCTAGCATTCCTCCCACAGTTGTCGATTTGTCACTTCAATTGAGTGACGTCGCGTCTTCGCGACCGTCATTATTTCCTGCTTTGGAGATGCTGGGAACCCTTCCGTCTCTCAGGAACCTAACGCTCGTCATCCCCACGCAGTTTGCACAAGTCGTCTACAGTAACGCGGATCTTGCCCAAGAGACGTGCTTTCATCACTTGGAGCGTCTGACCATAGACGCACCCCCCGATTTCAATGCGGTTCTGCAACACATCCGAACTCCCGTTCTCAGATATCTGCACCTTCGGTCGACAGAACCGCCGCTGAATCACCCGCACGGAGGTAGAGGCGAGGCCCTTCTCCAATTCCTCAGGTCATCGAACCCTCCCATCAAGTTGCTAGAACTTCACGACGTGGACATCCGCCGGGATGACTTTTTGCAATGCTTTCTCTCGCTCCCTCACTTGGAGGAGTTACGTCTCCATGAGACTGAGATTTCGAACGACACATTTCTCGCCCTTCATGGACCCACGGGTGCATGTCCTCGTCTCAAGCGGCTTGATCTCCGCTGGTGTGAGCAACTGGTCAGCCAGGCGTTAGTGGATCTCCTTCAATCTAGACTTGATCCAACGGCAAATCAGCGGCGGTTGTTCGATCCCATCGAGGAAATTACCATTATCAATTGCGCACTCGTAGACGAGTCGAGCGTTCTCGGCCTAGCTCAAGCTACCGTCTGCAGCGTTGTTGTGAGGAGTTTGGAGGACCACTGTCGCTCTCGCGGTTGTTGTAATAACAACCGCTATCGACAGAGATTGCCACACCAGAAGGACTTGGGATCACCAAAGCGGTCCAATATAAAGCTCGTATTGGATTAACGGCCTTTGCGTCCTTCTGCCCGTCCAGCTCTGAGACAAATTTTCGGTCACATAGTTACCCTTTGTATTGGAAGGTGATATATTGCGAGGAATATACAACAGAACTATGGTTAGCTGGATAAACGACATACGGTATATACAACATAATTGACCAGAGACGATTAGCACATCTTACGGTGGTAGTTGTTTTTTTAGTTCAGCTACGAGCGGTGTATTGTACGCAGCCTAACGTGATCACAGCGAGATCGAAGTCCGACAGTGACGGCCGACAAGGAAAAGGGCGATGTTATATTCGAAAAAAAAAGTTCCCTCAATAGATGAGAGTGGAAGCCACATCGCAGAAGCACTGCCCCTCAGAGGAATGCTTCACGGACTTACGATAGCCAGATAAAAGAGCGGATTATAATTTTGGTGAATGCCAGCCAGTGCTGGGGACATACGATGGATACATCTAGCGTACTTCTAATGAGACAGCAATGCCCATGGATGCCAATTCCGCACACAAGTATCGGAAAACGAACGGCACAGCGATGATATCCAAATCACCACCTTTTGTCCGGCCACTTAGAACATGGTCGGATGGGAGGGCGATCATTATGTCCCCATTCTCTCCAGAATTGGGATTTTGACCAAAGTTACTCCGGGATTGCATACCGTCGTCTTCTGCTCCTTTCCGACATACTCGACAGTACTCGCCTCCCGATCCGGTCAGTCTTGGTGTTTCTGCGCCGAGCGTGCCGTCGTCGTAACCAAGCGAGATTAGGCTGCCGCAGGTACGACACACCCAGGTCGTTGAGTAGTCCGAGCAATTCATCAAACGATCTTGTAGTAAAAACGACGTGCCATGAGCGATGAGCGCGTCACGCTCCATCTCTCCGAAGCGGATGCCGCCAGCGCGCTTGCGACCCTACAGTGTACAACTAGTGTGAGCGACAGAACAGAACGTTCGTTCCAGTTTTCCCTCACCTTAACAGGTTGCCTTGTCAGCGGGTCAACGGGACCAGTGGTCCGTACTTGAAACTTGTCAAGTACCATGTGTCGCAGTCGCTGATAATAGACAACCCCAAAATAGATGTCAGCAGCAAATTCTTGACCTGTTATCCCAGAATACATCGGTTCATTGCCATAGTAGTTGTACCCGGCAGCCCGAAGCTGCTTGCCGAAGTAATCTATGGCGGTGTCTGATTCAGAGAATCTGTGGGAATGATGAGAACGCGAGATATGATAGAGTAGGAATGCTAGGTACGTGAAAGGTGTGGCGTCTTGGGCCAAGCCGTGCATGGCACCAGCTTTCCCGGCCATGCTCTCAACCAGCATGCCGATGGTCATGCGACTAGGGAAAGCGTGTGGATTGATGATGATATCGGGCTGCATTCCGCTTTCGCTAAAGGGCATGTCGATCGCTGGCCATTTTTGGGAACAGACACCTTTCTGTCCGTGCCGGGACGAGAATTTGTCCCCAATCACAGGAGAACGTGGAATCCTGAGCGTGATATGAATTTTCTGCAGCTCTGAATCGCCGGTATCAGTCCCTGGTGTTGATGTCGTAAGACGCTCCAACAAAAGGACGAAGAATGACAAGAACACGCACCAAGTAGTCGAACTTGATCAACGTACGCTGTTTCGTCACCTTTATACTTCACAAAGCACGTTCGTCCTGTAGTGTCATCGACGTAGGCAGCAATGGGATCGCCAGGTAAAAGCTTGGTTCCAATAAAAGGAAGACCATCTAGGTCGAGGAACTGGCAGCTCGGGTGTTGCTTATCACCTGGCTCTAATCTTATGTCCCGTCCAAACCCAAAATGTAACGTGGGCTCTGCGACAGACGTCGATGCACCTCGAGTCTCTTTCAAATCAACAACTTGAGACTTGTAAACAGTTCCGTAGCCGAACCCTCGTTCGTGCACAGACTTGTTCAATATCATAGCATCCTCCATATCATAACCCGTGTACGATATGACAGCGACAATCGCGTTGGTCCCATTCGGGAAGGAGTCCATAGCATAGGTATTATGCAGCTTGGGTCGAACCAAAGGGGATTGCCCAGACTGTAACCGATAAAGTTTGTTATCGGTACGGTGGTTTAGCGAAGTGGAAGGAGTCCCCATTGTTTGCTTCCCCATCTATCGAGGATTTATAATTTGAACACCATAAGATATTGTACGGCGCACCTGACATTGATAAATGTTACGGGGGCTCTGATTAAAGTCCGAGAAGGGTGTCATGTTGGCTAAAATCGAGAGAAAGTTCGTCGGTGCATGTTCAACGTGCGTCGAAACTGCGGGTTCCATCTCATTGGGTAACACTGCAATATCCATGTATACTTGTTCAAAGGACCCAATCTGGTCATCCTTTCCGTTGACGACGTATTTGACAGGGCGCATCATGCGCGAGCGGGATGCGAAGAGGAACAAACCAGGATACTGCCCACCATCAGATGACGGGACGAGGCCGATTTCCAGATCTAAGGGGATAGCGTGGATACCTTCGGTCTTCCATATTCGAAGACTTGTAGCAAGACCCTTGGCAACCGATGGTGTTGCCCATCCAATGATGCGCCCGTCCAATTGTACGCAGATATTTTGACTCCCTTTCACAGAGGGTGCAACAGGATCAGTCATCCCTTGGGCGACAAGTAAGGCAGAGATGTGAGAGACCGCAAGAGGAGAGGTGACGATGCGACATGTGCGAGACAGATGATTGAGCAGGCCACATGGTGACCCATCCGGTGTGTGTACAGGGCAAAGAAAACCTGGAAACACTTTAGTCAAATGCAGAAGCTCATCGGGGAGGTAACTCAACCCCATGCCTCGGGAAGCAATTTGCGCACTGTTGTTGTTTTGAGTTCTGCGAAGAAGGCACCTCGGTGAATACATCGGAAATGGCTGATATATCGGTGCCAATTTAATTTTTCTGCCACAATCGTGAAGCCTGCCGCCTGCTGTAGGTCAAGACCTGTTGGTGAAACCAGGTTCCCAGTCGCGAGAAAATTTGCCAACCGCGCGCCAATATCAAAGTTTACACGTGCCAAAACCCTATGGAGATATCGATCTTCAAATAATCGTCAGTTCTGCCGAGTACATGGGACGATGAGGAGACTATTTCTTTACCGTCTGAAAAGTCAACTGATGCCTCCTGCTTTCGGACATCTTGGATGATCTGATTGCGGGTCTGGTTGAGCGCTTCCTCGAGTTTCTCCTTGATAATCATGCCATACAAACTTCCTGGCAGCAGGACCTCTTGATGTTGAGGGGAATCGGGGTTATCAATACTACAAGTCTTTGATACGATTGCGTAGAGTTTCCTAAGCATAAACCTGTTTGCACTGTGAGTAGCGGTCATGGGACGCCCGAAAGAGCCCACTACGCACAGGAGCATCCTGAACTTATCTCGAGGGGCCTCAAGATGAACAAGGACTACTTTTCGGACAAGCCACGTGCCAACATCCAGGTTTGTCCAGTCCTCAGGCAGCCCTAATACAACGCGGAATTTGTCACCAAGATAATCCAAGCACTGATCGCTGCTGTGCAAACTATATATCTTATAGCTGCGCAGCAACAGTTCGGCACGGTCTATCAAGAACGTATTTTCGTATTCTTGCATGACGATACCTTCAAAGACTTCCCTGTCTGAGGCCCCAACTAAAGCTTTTAAAAGGAGCATGATAGGCACGACATATTCTTGCTTCCGCCAGCTAAACCGCAACATTGTGTTGCCGTTCGCCAAATAATGGAGCGTGTTTGTAACACTAGTCTGGTCTGGGCGTACGCAACGGATTTGAACGGCATAAGGAGTGTACGAAGGACCACGAGACTGGAAAGATGGGCGGTGGAGGGCAATGACGTGATTCCTCCGAGGTAGTATGAGATAGCGGATGAGACGTTCATTTCCGTTGATAATGAAGTATCCTCCAAATTCTTCGGGTTCTTCATGGTGCCTCACAAGTTCCACCGAAGATAGAGAACGGAGGTTACAACGAACAGACTGTCCTTTGCTATCAAGGCCAGATCCGGATAATGGAAGGGACACCCACCCGAACCATGACTGGGACCAGGCCACAATCCTTGATCACGGATCGTACTGTCGGATTTAATTCATCGACCTTCCAGCAAAGTTTCACAGTCATACGCCCACGGTAGGATGTTAGCCTTTCTCTGGCCTAAGTGGGGGCACGCTTTGCTTCAGGACAAATCGCAAAGTCAAAAATGATGTGTAATGATGCCCACCTCAGCCGGGAAGGTCTTGCGCTCTATCGCACGTCGATCTCTGTCAGGAACCATGGGTCGGGCGATGGATATTTGCTCAATCCAAACTTGATTCCGTTCTTAGCGGCGGACAACCTCTGTGAAGATTCCAGACCCTTACTGCTCAACTTGTTTCCCAGCCCCTTGCGGCTATCTCCAGAGGCAGACTGCGTTGATCTATCAAAAACCACACGCTCGCCAATATCCTTTATTGCTAAGCTGAGGAGACCGCGACCATCTCCGTCTCCGAAGGGTAGCCCCGAGTCATCGAAGAGCGAATTGAATGATTCAATGTGCGGCGCAACGAACTCATTCAATATGGGGAAGGTGGAACCGCCACTTGGAGGATTTTTGAAGGCTGACTCACGAGCCAGAGTATTGAAGGTATGCTTAGAACAGTCAGGCATATTGACTGGATAGATGATGGTTGAGAGTCTTTAGCATGAGTGCGCGCGCTGGTACACCACCCAAAAAATATTACATAATTTACGCGGTGCCTTCCAAAACAAGGAGCGCGTTTGAAGCTCCGACTAAATGACTCAGCACGCGAGAGTCGTCAATAGAACGACGAGAAAGTGACCACCGAGCGAACATCCCTTTCTACTCCATCATCCATTCCTCCCTTCTAATGTTTGGGAATAACGCTGGCATTCAGTCCTCCTGGGCAAATCCTCAGCAGAATCCTCAGCAACCTCAGCAGCCTCAACAACCTCAAACCGGGTCCGTGTTTGGTCAGCCAAGCGCGTTTGGCGCATCGGCAGCAGGGGGAGGTATGAGTCAATCAACTCGCGTTTGCTTTCATCGAGCATTCTCTAATTCTTTCTACTCAGTGTTTGGATCTGGTGGGGGGTTTGGCTCTAATCCACAACAACAGCCTCAGCCAGCGAACTCGATGTTTGGAAACATTACCTCCAATCCTAATCCTACACCTCCGACAGGAGGCTCGACGTTTGGTTTGTCTCTTGCATACCGTCTTGGTGTTCTTCTCACCAGTTCTTCATCAGGGGCATTCGGGGCTGGTAACAACAATCCATCACTATTTAATACCACGAAGCCTAACGCCGGGTTCGGCACGTTCGGGGGAGGAGGGACATCAGCCTTTAACACAGGTGGCGGGGCATTCTCCTCGACAAATCCATCCCAGCCTGCCACGTCAAATACAGGCTTGTTTGGACAGCCGAATGCGACTGGGAGCGCGTTTGGGACCAGCACCTTCGCCGGGAACAAACCGGCACCAAGCGCTTTCGGATCAACGCCTTGTACGCCTTCCCGTGTTTTGCCTGATTTGACCGTTAACCTGTTTTTTTCCCCCTTTGTAGCAAACACAAATACAGGACCCTACGATGGCGTCCCTCCTGTTACAACTGGGACAGCGAATCCACCCTACAGTGCCTTCAGCGAGAAGGATCCTGCGAACACAAACTCGACTTTGCAATATCAGAGTATCACCTGCATGCCGCAGTACCGTGGTAATTCATTCGAGGTGGGTCTCTGGTATGCCCCTCCTACTTTCCTGTCGTTATTCTTCACATGGTTTGCTCTCCATGTGCTTTCCTCCCTTTACTTCCATGAGTAGTGAGTACTCGACTTGGGAACGAGTTCATTGATTCTTCCTTTTCAGGAATTGCACATGCAGGACTATCAGCAGAATCGAAAAACCGCCGGCTCAACCGCCTTCGGTCATCAATCGGCATTCGGCAGTACAACGCAACCTGCTACCACTACCAATTTGTTCGCACAATCTGCCCAGCCACAGCCCACGAACTCTATTTTTAGTTCATTCGGTAATGCAGGAGGTGCAAATAACGCAACCACCGGAAGTGCCTTCAGCGGGCTGGGTCAGACTCCAACGCAAACGACCGGGGGCTTCGGTACTTTCAACCAGCCTTCCCAGCAACCCACCCAGCAGCCCGCCACTGGCGGCTTTGGGTCCTTCAACCAACCTCAACAGCCTCAACAGCCTCAGAATACTGGCTTATTCGGGGGCAGTAATGCGTTTGCATCCCAAAACAAGCCATTGGGCGGATTCGGTATGTCCCATGATCACTGTCCTTATCGTTGACTTAACATGCCATAGGCAATACCGGGGGCTTCGGAACTGGTACTAACGCTGGATCTACTGGCCTTTTTGGGCAGGCCAATACCGCGCAACAGCCACCTGCCGCTACGAGCCTGTTCGGGCAAAACCAGCCTGCCGGTGGTGCATTCGGTGGGGGTGCATTTGGTGCGTAGAGGTTCATCATTGAGAGTACGTTGCCACGAACTCATGTCCAGCAGGTGCAAACACCCCTGGCCAGAAGCCCACTATATTCGGGCAAACTACCCAACAGCAGCCGGCGGCTGGCGGTGGCTTTGGTTTGTTTGGACCCCAGCAACAACAGAACCCCCAAAACCAAGGTCAACAGGGTACTCCTGGACTCTTTGGGAATCAACCAGCGTTTGGACAGGCGAATACTGTCCAGACGGGGCAGCCACAACAGGGTGGATGTACGTCATCATTCAATTGTACTATCTGAATATCACCAACGCACAACACAGTATTTGGCAACACTCAGCCCCAACAGCCCAGCACCGGATTGTTTGGCAATTCCGGAGGAAGCGGTCTATTCGGGAACACTCAGCAGCAAGGTACGCAGCAGCAAGCTGGCCAATCGTCTGCCTTCGGCCTGTTCGGAAACAAGTCGACCACCCCAACGGCTGGCGGCGGAATTTTTGGCAACCCTACCAGCCAAACGGGTCCGACCTCTGCCCCCACACAACCCAGCCTTTTCGGAAACGCCTTTGGACAGTCGGCTTCTCAACCGGCGAACAACACATTTGGGGGTGGAACCGGCCTCTTCGGTCGCCCGTCTGCACCTGCAGTTGGTGCGATGACATCCAGCACACAACCCCTCGGAGGCTCCATGTTGGGTAACACCCTCACAACTTCATCCCTTGGTGGGCCCGCCACAAGCTCGCAGGGCCTACAGGCCTCTATTGCGCAACCTATTGCTACAAATCTCCCAATTTTCTCCCTTCTTCCCGCGACGAGCGCACCGACGTTGGAGGCGTCAACCAAGAAGAAAGTCAACCTGTTGGACTCGGTTCGGGCTCCGACGTCGCGGTCGATTGCTTATCAGCCTGTTCAGACCAGGCTACGTGGTTATACGTCCACAACTTCAAGTCCGTCGTCGAACAATGGTTTAACCCTGTCGTTGACAACAGGAAAGCCTAACGCACTCAGCTTGACGTTAACTGGGAGCCCTGGAAAAATGGCAAATGGTTCTGAAGCTTTCGGGACGAATTCGCTCAAGGCCGAGTCAAGAGCAAGCTTCAAGAAGCTTGTCCTTGACAAAAAGGTCGACGCCTCCGATCTTCTCAAGCGGTCAGGTGCATCACCGGGTCCTAAAAAGCCCACTTTCAATGCTTCCCTTGCCATCGCCGCTCGTGAAAAGGAAGCGACAGCCTTGCCCACCTCATCACCCACCCGGACGCTCCCCTCAAGCGATCGTGGATCTACGCACGCACTGCCAGATTCCCAGACCCTAGATGAGAGTCTTACCACTCCGCAGGAAGGAGATTACTGCGCAGAACCAAGCATCTCCACACTTTCCAAGCTTGGTTATGAAGAGCTCGCCAAGGTAAAGGGACTGGTCGTAAAGCGCATAGGCTATGGGGAAATCCGATTCTTGGAGCCCGTTGACCTCACAACGCTCACGAAACTGAGCGATTTGCTTGGCGAGCAAGTGCGCTTCGACGAAATGGAGTGCAGCGTGTACCCAGACAGCGACGGCGTTGACAAGCCACCTCCCGGTAACGGGCTAAACGTCCGTGCACGTGTCACGCTGCTTCGCTGCTGGCCGCTTGACAAAGCGACCCGGCAGCCGATCAAAGACCACAAGCACCCGTCGGCTGTGAAGCACCTGAAGCGTTTGAAGAGCATGAAGGACACCACGTTCGAGGGTTTTGATTTCGCAGAGGGCAAGTGGATATTCATCGTTGAGCACTTTTAGTTCACCGTTTCATCTTGGCGCATCGTGGTCATTTTGGTAGTACATACATACACACTTTGTTATCTAGCGTCATGTACTCGTGTAGGGATGTGTTGATGCGATCACCCCGGTCACCCACCGATGGATGATGGCATCGTCAATGCAGATGGGTTGAACGAATACGTGTCAAGCATGAGAATAGGGCTGAGACGCCAATGTCCGCCACACTTGGTTTGAGTAGATATCAGGTATCTTTATTTTCTCGCACTTGTACATTTTCTCACAAGAACTTGCACGTCACACGATCAAGCAAGTCAGTACAACTACGGTTACTAGTGGGGTGTTATCCCAGATATCGACTATCAACAAAGGCAGACCAATACGCTATTAGAGATACAAATAGTTACATCAGATTCTGTTGGCAACAATGACGATATGCTCCATAAATCATTCATCCGTTCAGGGGTTTGATGAACCCAACAGTAATTTCACATCATACTTGTCATGTCACTCCAATGGGGGTAAACTGAGCACGAAGACACTGATGATCCGGACGGAGGGGAATATACTCTTCACATGATTTGACAGATATTGACGAGGGGGACTTTTGACACGTTAGCAACAGGTCACGACGATCCTGGTCAATGGCGTAAATTTCTCTGTCGCGCAGCAGGTGTCATCCCTGCAGACGCGCGGGGTGCTTGGCTAGCCGACGTCGCCGGCCCTGGGGAAGCGAGCGTGCTCGCACGTGCCAGCGGTGATGCTGGATACTCTGTTCCTTGCGTCGGGGCCGCATCGTAAGTCGGGCGACGGGATTTCTTGGCGCTAGGTTTCTTGCGCGATGACGGGGGTGGCGTCGAGAGCGTATCGTTTGAGCTCGCGAGACTCGACGCCACTGCGTCGTCCTCATCAGTCTCAGACGAGCTTGGCTCGTTTGGCTGTGAGAAAAGGCTTGCAGGCGGCACCATGACGGACGAGTCAGCCGTGGTGGACGACAGCGGGATGTGCATCCCTGGATTATTGTGCAAGTGCAAGGAGAGCCGGCCCGAGGACGAGCTCGTATCGGGAACGGGCACACCGTACAGAGCGCGCGGGTCTGCTCGTGCAGACATCCTAGGGCTCGTGACGCCGACATTTGTCAGAGCGGCTGGTGTGGAATACGGGGACCTAGGCGTCGTCTGGGATGGCGGTGGCTGTGACGGAGAGCCCATAGTCATAGGAACAAATCCGGGAGGGAGCTGTCCACTCGGCAGAGGAATGAACTGTTGGCTGGGACTGCCCGCTGGGCCCGCGGATATGTCCTGGTGAAGTGCCGGGGACGACGATGGGTCCAGAGCTGACGTCGACATTGTTGGCGACACAGGCCGGTGGACGGCATCCTCAGGAGTGAGGAAGCCACCAAAGGAAACACACGGCGTGGTGGCTGGTGTTTGTGATGGAGAGCGTGACTGATACGTAGGTAAGTATCGACCAAAGAGCTGACCGAGATAAAATTAGAAAATAATTACCGGGCCAACGACGTCGATGTCTGGCACAGAAGAGAAACTGCTCATGCGGCCCAGACTCCTCGTCGAACCTCCGGGTGTTCTTTCGAGGACATGTACGGAACTCGACGAGGAAGATGCAAAACTGGGTCTATGGTATACATAATGACCCGGGTCTCGGTAGCCATCCGCGACATTCGCTCGAACAAAGGTTGGAGATGTTGTGGCGGGGGCGGACGCAAGGGGCTGAGAAGGATTATTGGCGGGGCATCAAAGGAACACATGTGGGCTCACCGTTCCATGTGAAACACTCGGCGAAGAAGCTGGTCGAGATCCGCTAGACCTAGAGATACTCCTCGTGTTACCTGCAGGGGTGTTTTCGGCACTGACAACTTCCGGAATGACGCTGAGACTTCTTCTCTTCTTGCGGGACTGTCGGGAGACGGAACCACTAGGTTCGCTCACCAGTTCGAACTGGGAGATAGTGGTTGAACCGGGAGACTCGGGCTCCATCGGAACAACTTCATGTCGCGTGCCTGGGTTTCGTATCATGAGTGGTTCAGATTCCATAGACTCTTGCCTAACGAGAGCCGGCGACGTGGGAGAAACAGTTCGGGCCATTTCGTGTGGGGGAGGTAAGCGGATAGTAGAGCCATTCTCTGCGCGTGGGATAAAGCCATCTGGTGGAATTATGGTCTCGGGATGGTAGGGAGGTGAGGGGCTGTTGTGGACCACAATTGGTCGGATATCACTTGGAGGCGGTGGTGCCAGTTCGGGTTCGGGATGTGACACGACCTCTCGATTGGAAGAGGTAACTGCGGGAGGAGATGGAGGGAAATTGAGCATGGTTTCTCCAATAGGTTCTAAGGACTGCTCCACGACGGCAGGTGTGCGGGTGCGTGTGAAGGATCTGACGTCGTCTTCTCGTTCGTCCGCTTGGGACGGATTGTTTGGAACAGACCTGGAGTCACGTCGGTCGGTGGTTGAACGCGCCTGCTCTGAGGCAAGCCTGCGACTGCGAGCAAGGCCCTCTTGTAACCCGAGACGACGCCCTTCTTCCCTTGCAAGATCCACGAGACTGTCTTCCCTAAGCTTTCTTGCCACGTTCCTAGCATTCGCCGCACTGGTTTCTGCGTCACGACGTTGTACCTCTAGAGAGTCCAGAATCTCCTGTGCTTTGAAGATCTCCCTCTGAGCATACTCGAGCTGTAATTTATACAACCTCAGCTCTTCATTGGCGCGAGCAGCATCTTCCTGTGCGGCGGCACGGGCTTCATTTATGGCCCTGTAACGTTGAATAGCTTCTCGAGCACGGCGCTCATTGTCGTCGGCTCTCTGGGACTCTTTTTTGAGCTGTTCGGTCACCGAGAGGAGCATGCGACGAAGGTCGTTCGTTTCTCGTTCGTCGAGGAGTAGCATGCTCGCAATTCTCGTCTTGGACAGGCGATCAGAGGAACGACGGTGGGAGTGCCGATGACTACCCGAATCCCGACGAGTTGCATGAGAGAAAATAGGCTCTGGAGATGAAGAAGTGGACCTCGAGGGAGTAGATGGCATGTTATCAAGTTCCATTGAACCAACGTGAGAAAGAGCGACCAACTCGGCTGCTCACAAAACCTTTCATCACGTGATCGTTGTGTTCCAACCACAGCGGCCCCCGACCGGTCCGTGTGTCGCATCGTATGTATCGTCTATATTTCTATTTCATATTTCAATTCCCCTTGGCAATTATCGTATGATATTGCTTGTTGCCGTCCATTGTCCCCCGACTTGGCAGTACATTGCGAAGGTGTGGTCATCCACGGACTTCTTGAATACGTTTTGGTATGAAAAAACGTGCGATGCGCCTCGATGGCTCAGCTTTCCCAACCTGAGGGTTTGATTAAGCGATCTATTATGAGTCAGCCACTAAGAGTAATATGAAATGGAAGCCGATCAAAGCAAACGACTGTCATTCACTGTCGTGCCTCAGGGCACCCTGGACCTCACTTGGATCCTTGAGGCAGTCATAAGCGAAACGGAGATCGTCTCGGCAGTTCTACGCTTCTTAGGATGGGGGACAGAGAGTAAATAATCGCGTTTTATCTTCTCTCCCCGAACCTGATCGGAAGGGGAAAAAGAGACTCGATTGCTTAACTAAGCGCCAGAGAAGTGGGAAAATCATCGACAGAAAGAAGCATATTTAAAAATAAAAATTATATTACCCAATTGTAGATCATCGATCCAAGCGTGCCCGACAATTTGGCGTCGGCAGAAACTCAGCTCAAGAGTCCGCCTGCGCCTGAACAAGCGAGTTGGCGTTCGTACTTCTTGGACTCGACCTGTCCAGTCTCCAGACCCGTACCACCATACCGCAACCACTTCCTCCTTCCCTTTCTCTATTAAATATCCCTCTTGGTCGTCCTCCTTCCAGTCCTCCCCCCCATCTTACCTTCCCACTCACCTTCCCATTTCTCTTTCATATGATGACTGCCCCATACCATCCGCACCCTCCTTCAATCTCCGCCCAGCCCTCCTCAGCTTCTCCTTCCCACCACCTTACATCCTATCCAAAGCGCCAGTTCTCCCAAGATTCCTCCAATCTCAACCACCATCCCCATTCTCAGGTCATTCCCTCGACAGCAAACAAAAAAAAGCACGTGTGTCACATATGTTCCAAGGCTTTCACCACGAGCGGTCATTTGTCGAGACACGCCCGCATCCACACGGGAGAACGGAATCACAAGTGCCCATTCCCAGGCTGTGACACCCGCTGCTCCCGTCAAGATAACCTCCAACAGCAGTGCGTTCTCTTCCTCATACTCTAAACAATAGCCAGATTCACTGACTTGTGTTACAATGTCAGCTATCGAATCCACTTGACGCCTGGGTCGCGGCGCAATTCTGCGTCAACACGTAGTCAGATCTTGTCTGGCAATAAAAAGCACGTGAAGGCACTATCTCCGCCGCCTGAGGTGCCTTTGGACTCCCCCCCTTCTACACCACCTGCACTGGAGTTTGCCATGGTACCGCGGGTATATGAGACCTCAGAAGGTTCACCACTCTTGTCTGCTTTATCGCACCCTCCAGTGCAGGAATACGTCAAACAGGACTACCAAGACGCCGACCCAGCTTCTCACTATTTTGATCCACGTGGTTCTCCTCACCGTGCGTTTGATGCAGGCCACCCTCCAGCTCCCGAGGAATTATTATCTCCCACTTGCCCTTCTCTGGTTATGCCTGGCTTACGGCGTGGTTCATGTGACAATACATCGGGCAATGAGCGTGCCCTTTTCCCGCCCCAAAATCATATCTACGTGCCTTCTTCCGGCCCTTTAGTGATGACCGGGTCTCACGCCATAAATGGTATGTCGAACACAACAGCTTATCCCATGTACGGCACCTATGTTCCCCCCGCTCATCCGCCACCAAATCATGCTCCTCCCTCGCAATCGAGCCACACATCCATGCGTGTCGATGTGTCCCTTGTCCAGCCACAGCCTCGGGATGGCCCAGGTGGCACACAGGGACAGCTCCCGTACTCTAACGTACCATCAAACCAACCCCACAGGTCGCCCGTCACGTCCTCTCCCTCCCCAGTATCGTCACTATCGCTATCTTCGCATAACTCGGAGCATTCTCCCTCCCTCTATCAAAAGCATCACTTACCCATAGCGGTCTCTAATGGCATGCCCTACCCACCTCAAGGACCACCTCAGCCGACGCAACTCCAACCCAGCGCTACGGATCATTATCATCCGTCAAATTTCATCCCCGCGGAGGAGGTGTACAACCATGGAGGTACAACTGCGACTGCGCCCTGGCAGAACTCGTTGCATGACGCCAAAGGGATGTCAGCTCCGCACGAAGGAGTTGGCTATTTTTTGTGATGGGAGAACATTACGAAGAGGCCCTCTTGTCGATGCACTTTTGAGTGCTTGTTACCCAGCGCGCTGGAGCTCTAAGGGCTACTAGATGGCACCTAACTCTGCTTCATGTGCGGCAGTAGCAACGATATATATTATCTTGCCAAGCATAACCGCCGCCTGCACCCATGGCAGGTCGGTGATACATATTAGATCATTCTCATTCTACACATTATGTACCAGTTGCGATTAGTTACTGGATGGTATGAGATTGTGAATAGAAAGGGACTGCTGAGAGTGGTAACATTTAAGTTAATTACCGTGTGAGTAAACTTAAATAAGTCTAAGCGCGGGAAACGAAAGGATGGAACGAACGACTTCGCAAGTGAAATAAATGCCTAGTGACCTCGACAGGTGCGTCACTGTCGCAGAACTTTCACCTCTCGTAATTCACACTTTCCAAAGCCAAATAGAACAGCTCATCCAATGCACTCCTATATCAGAGGAACAGGTCAAGCGGCTGTGTATCAAAGCCAGAGAAATCCTTGTCGAGGAGGGTAATGTTCAGGTCGTAGATGCCCCGGTAACCGTAGGTGATTGCGCCCTGGAGTTCTCATCCTATCCAATCGACTTGAAACAGATTTGCGGTGATATCCACGGCCAGTTCTTTGACTTGATGGAGCTCTTCAAGATTGGAGGCACCTGCCCAGAGACAAATTACATCTTCATCGGTAAGGAGATCCTCGTGCCACATTGATCGCCCTTCGTCTGTACCCACACATCATTCATTATGTGCCCATCACAAAATCAAAATCCAGGAGACTTCGTGGATCGTGGCTTCTACAGCGTCGAAACCTTTCTCCTCCTCCTGGCGCTCAAAGTGCGATATCCAGATCGCATCACGCTCATCCGCGGCAACCACGAGTCGCGACAGATCACGCAAGTGTACGGATTTTATGACGAGTGTCAGCGCAAGTACGGCAGCAGTAACGTATGGCGCTGGTGTTGCGAAGTCTTTGACTATCTCGCATTGGGCGCCATCGTCGACGGCCGCGTTTTCTGCGTCCATGGTGGCTTGAGCCCTGTGTTGCAGGCCATCGATCAGGTATTATGTTTTTCCACTTGGGAACTCTCACGTTTTCTTTAACGCCGACTTTATTTTTGATATTCGTTCAATGTGGACCCAGATTCGGGCTATCGATAGAAAACAAGAGGTTCCACATGACGGGCCAATGTGCGACCTGCTATGGTCTGATCCCGATGGTACGTACAGTATTCTCCCGGCTTCCCTTGATTTCGTGCCCCAAGTCCGCGAGAGGAACAGGCGGGCCCTAATACGCCAAGGAGCTGACAACCCTTCGAACTGCAGATATAAACGGCTGGGGCCTTTCTCCACGTGGAGCAGGCTTCCTGTTCGGAGCGGACATCACGAAGACTTTCGCACATAACAATGCTATCGACCTCATTGCCAGAGCGCACCAACTTGCAATGGAGGGCTACAAACTGATGTTTGACCAAACGATCGTGACCGTTTGGAGCGCACCTAACTATTGTTACCGGTTAGTACTCAACGACCTACCCTGTTCCGTCTGCGGACGGAGACAATGCGGCTTGTCGATCGACCCTGATCACCATCTTTTTACTCAGCTGCGGCAATGTCGCGTCGATCCTTGAGCTCGATGAATATCTAGCCCAGGAATACAAAGTTTTTCAGCATGCCCCATCGGTAAGTCTCTCGTATTTGTCACACCGCAGTATCTCCGGGGTTGCTAACGTCCGGCAGGACGTCCGCTCTGCACCATTGAAACGACCACCTGCGGATTACTTCTTGTAAGTTTCACTCATCGGCTACAGCAGTAAGCCACGGCCCTCTTGGCCACTTCCGGATTCCCCAAGGACCACTGCTGGGACGGCATGTTTGGGGCGCGGAACTGTGGCCCAAAATAGCGTCAATAAAGAGATCGCCTAACATGCCTGTAACATGCTTTGGTGTAGGCCTCACGTAACGGAGATAACCCTAGTCGTGCATCGTGCGCAAAACCTGTGCGGAGAAATCCCAACAAACAAAGTTGTTGTTCGGACTCCACGTTTCTTTATCGCTATCCCCACTTGTCAAACTGTCAATCATGTCAAAGTTCGGGCGCTCGTGTCTTGAATAGCCAAACAACCGTTAATTTGGCCCAACCACAGCGTCTAATTTACTGCAGTGGCCTCATTACGAAGACGGTGCGTACGCAAGGGACACGTCAGGCTACCAAGGAAACATGTTCGGATCAACTTCCAGTTATTGCTTTTGTAAGGTTTCTCGGGTCATCAACATGCATCAATGCATAGCATCAAGGTCCATTTAGAACAACGGAAACGATATTCCGGCATGCACATGTGTGGGCCTTTACCATCGCAGGACCATAGTTGTTCGGTGATTACCGCTGGTCAGCCGCTTTTTTTGCAAATTAATGTGTCAGACGAGCCGCAAGGCATGATGTCTATCGTTACGCCCGTCTCTCGGTTCTTACTAGGATTAAGGAGAATATTAATCAGTCAACAGCCCTCATTATCTTAGCAGTAACCTTAACATATCGTATCGTATGCAAGTGCCAAGAGGCAACAAGTGGTGTAAGGGTGATATGATATCATCATGGAGCCCTGTTACTGTACCGTCTGGTTGATGCCCCCATGCTAATCAGGAGTGGCGTTACGAGTGCCTGACATCGAGCGCCCCGAGCGTATGTTGATAACAAGCCATGAGTGCACGGGGAGGTGGAGTTGGTCCCTTATTCTGAGGTGTAAGGTCGAAATTCCCAGATGCGATAATGATAATCTCCAGGCGCCAAACAGCGGTGCTGATGAGGCCGTGGGTACGAACGCCAAGCATCCGTCACATGTCCTAAGTCACGATTCCGCGAACCCATCAATAAATAGCATCCAAGGAAAGTATCGCGTTCATGCATGCAAAACAATAACATGGGAGGAATCTATGCGGGCCGTATCGGTTGAGAGCCGAGAAACTCTCACCGTTCTGCCCACAAGATTGGATCACCACCACTAACACCAGAATCATCAGGCTTTTCCGCATTGTCCCCTTCAGGCTCCTCCCCCAGCAGATTGTCGCCATCATTAGGCACAACTTCTCCTCGCCGGCCATCGAGGGGAGAATCCGAAGCTTGTATGTTGTCGACTGACGGCGTCGAAAACCTATCTGTCCACCGGCGGTTGGCGAAGGACTCTGGTATTGACGATACGGAAACGCGCTGTGGGGGTGTGGCCAGTGCCCACGGCAATAAAGGTTGCATCGGTCTTGATGGTGGCGTCTCGGAAGATGGCGATGGCGGGGGAGGGAATGTGAATTCGGGAGCGGATCGTACACGTTCCGAAAAGAAGTTGAATATCTCTGCTGTCGATGCATGTTGGCGTCTCTGACACGTATCGATGCCGGGAAGCCAATAATTGGGACCGGGTGGGTGCATAGGGGAACTACTTTGCGCAGGTTGAGTTCGACCCGTCGAAGTCGAGGCCGATGAGGATGATGACGCTCGGGGGATATTGAGGCCATCCGCAGCGGCCTGACAAGGGACATAGATCATACCAAGGGGATTGCCGCTACGATGGGAGAGGAACTCAGCACACCAACGTAGCAAGGAACGGACCAAGACTACTCACCAGACACGACAGCCCACACCTTCACGCACACACCCACAAGCGCTCCTTATCATCTTGATTGAGGCGCAGTCGAAATAGCGAGGCTCCATCCTCACAACCGTTTCGGCTGCTTCCCCACAAGCAACCCACGTCCCTTGTCTCCGACGCGGCTGTGCGTTGAGGTGGATCAATACGCCACAGCCATTGGTCCGCCTTGCGCGCGAGTGCGAAGGTCGTCGCGCAGCGGGATGAGGTCGGAATGCAGATGCGCGGTGCCTCACAGGGGGCTCGGGTGGTTGCGGCGTAGGGGGTGAGCTAGCGCACCAGTCACCTTCGCGCAGTCGTCCGCCGCAGAACAGTACATATGAGGAATCCTCGTCCTCGTCTTCGGGATGAACATCGTCCTCCTGCGGGAAGAAGAGTGGATCGAGGTCATTGAAATCACTTGATAGCTCTCTCGAGTTAAGACGAGAACGAAAGGACCATCTTCCGACCAAGCGTTGTCGCTGCTCGACGTCGTCATCGTCGGTCTCGGATAAATCAGGTTCTGGATGGCGTTGTGCTGTGTAAGAGCGACTGGTGGTTCCGGAGGTAATCGGAGGTGGGGGAGGTGTAGCGAGGGGAGGTTGCACCGAAGATTGAGGAGCGGGCACGTCACGAATGGCTATGGCACCGCGGCGGCGGAGCCGGGAGACTTCACCTGAACGAACAAGGTCAGATAGGACGATAGAGTTGTCCACGTCGGAAACATTGGCGAGATGCGAAGGACGTGGAGGGGATGAGCGAGTGTAGGTTATGGGCATGGTGAGCGCTCAGTCAAGAGTCACGTCAGAGTCAGGGCTGATTGTGTAATCATTCCATCATTCACTTAAGCCTGAAAATTCCTCTAATATTCCGTAATTTAACTAACTTAACAATACACAAAAAATATTATCGTTTAACTTCCCTCAATCTGTCCGCACTCGTACTCGCCAGCACGGCAATGTCAGCTTCCAACTCCGGCTGATAACGCATGTACGGTGACCCACGACCACCTGGAAGCGACACATCTGACGCATTCCGGTGAATGCGTGTAGATCGCACCGACGGCGAACGTATCGGTAGTGGGGCAGGCGACGAAGCTCGTGGAAGAGGTGCGGGCGATGCGCCTCTGGGTAACGGGTTTGGGGAGGCGGCGCGCCTCGGAGTAGGCGATGTCATGGAACCATGATGTGGTGATATTTGCTGGGCAAAGCCTGCGGGGTTAGGGCGAGGTGACACAGAAGGAGGTCGGACGGGGAGGGTTTCAGTTGGCGTGTCATTGTGGGGAGAAGTAATCGTGTTTCTCTGCCCTGCAGCATAAGGATTTCCGTTGGGAGATCCTGTCCGAGGGAGAACGGTACTTGGCGACGTAGCCCGGGTGTCGCGAGATGGAACAGGTAATCCAGTTGGGGATTCCCTACCCTCCTGCTCGTGATCAAAACCTGGCGTAGGCTGCCGTTGCAGATTCGGCTCGTTGTAGAGGGTCGGGGGATAGCGGCGTGGCGACTGATTAGCTATGTCTGATGCGCTTATGTTGAGATTGGAAGAAGTGGCATATGGAGAGTACATGTCAGCGTGTGAAACGTGACTTTGCTGCTGCTGCGTTGCCAGAGGGGTGGCAGTACGAGGAGATGCGGAGTTCGGAGAATAATATCGACTTGGCGGGATCTGTACCTGGACTCTGGGACGATAACTCTGGGGTTCCATCGGTTGGCTGATTGTGGGATCGCCATTAGAGTATGGACGATCCGTTGTAGGGCGTTGGTTACGAGTAGAGCTGGGACGATAATTCTGGGTTTCCGTTGACCGGCTGGCTGGGTGACCTCCAGCGAAGATAGGAGGAGCGGTTGTAAGTCGTGGGTCATGAGCAGCGCTGCGACGATGATTCTGGTGTCCCATCGACTGGCCTGTTGAGGGATTGCCATTAAAGAAGGGAGGAACCGTTGTATGGGGAGGGTCAAAAGCAGCGCTGCGACGATGATTCTGGGGTTCTGCCAGCTGGTCAACTGGATAATCACCAGGAACGAAAGGAGGAGC
>Ga0307510_10000209_pt1 | contig 51602 bp, 28 predicted proteins | sample 12_EM_MG_FD_207224 | JGI IMG/M metagenome (GOLD analysis project Ga0307510, IMG submission 207224) | Populus trichocarpa ectomycorrhiza microbial communities from riparian zone in the Pacific Northwest, United States - 12_EM | ecosystem: Host-associated > Plants > Roots > Unclassified | place... | reverse complement strand
TTAGTTGAGGTATACGCAAACTAACTCAAACACCCACGTTAATAAATAAATAAAATAAATATTAATTTTAATTATGTAATTTAATTTATTAAATTTTAATTTTTTTTTAAAGATTATAGGTTGAAATATTATAAATTTCATATCACTAAAAATTTAAATAATTATTAATTTTAAAATCTCAAAAAATTATCCAGCTATGTTTAAGCTAAGCCGAAGACCTACTAAAAAACAATTAGTTGTTCTTATGAATCCGGCCATGAGATCTTTAACCTTTTCTCAGTCAAACTCTGCTGTACTATACTTGCCCCCACTTTCAGCACCATTTCTTCCTTCTTTTTAATGCCATGGCTTTAGAATCTTCAAAAACTGATCCATATCATTCAAAAATCGCTTTGTAAAGTGTGCCTTGTGTTCTCACCATCTATTTGCTCTCTTCTTTCATTCCCGCAGGATTTATTCCCAGCTTCTTAGCCCAGTCAATCTCCCCCATCTCTGGTGCTATGGACAGCAAGAGCCCTGATCTTCGCGAAGCCTCGTTTTCTTCTTATCTCACCCAGCAAGAAGACAATTTTGTACTTAAGCTGACAGATCAGTCGGTGCAGTTTACCCATCCTGCCAAAATCACTTCAAGCCAAGAGATTTCCCTCCCTGCCAGGTCAGAGAGGACTAAAGCTGAAGAGGGGGAAATCAGCGTCTTTGGCGCGGAGAGATACTTCAATATGAAACTGGATGATGATAGTCCAAGAATCGTTGACAATATTAATGCTGGAAAGTACGTGCATGAGAAAGAATACCCGGTTGATCGACAACGGATGAGACCGAGAAGCAGATTAGGAACTCCAAGTGTGAGTTCTGAAGCAAGTTGGAACAGTAAAAAAGCTTTGCTACCAAATACCCTGAGAAATTCATCTCCAACCAGGCACCAGAAAGTCAATGAAAGATGGTTCTTTCCAGGCTTTGCCTGCAATGGCTCTTGTTCAGACAAGAAATCTGTTTATACGGATAAAAATATTGGTCACAGAGAGACTCGTGGAAAAGAGCTCAGGAGGGAATCTGCTCGCAATCCTATCGGACTGGAAGGGACTAGAAAGCAGTCTCAATCAAGCCTGATCCAGGTGAAAGATGAGTTACACAGCCCGAGCTTTAAAAGAACGAGTGTTGGTTCAAAAAGAAGAGAGTACTTTGTGTTGCCGTGTGTTAATTCCGGGGTGCAAAACTTGAATCTTAAAGGAGGGGAGCAGAAGATCATAGAAGACGACCCACGAATATCCCTAGAGGTGTTCGGCTCCCATTTGCTTAAAAAGGAAGATATAGCACTGAATCTGGAGAGAAAGCTGTCTGTGCTAACATGGGATGCCATCCCAAAATCCCCACACCTCCCACCCACCTCAAGCAGTAGCGGCCAGATGTATGAAGATATTGAAAGCGATGGCAGTTCGGATCTGTTCGAGATTGAGAACCTATCTGGAAGTTCACATCTACAGCCTATATTCACCAAGCAAACATCTGATGGCATGTCTAGCTGTATGACACCAACCAGCCGGTACTATGAGCCAAGTGAGAGCAGCATTGAATGGAGTGTAGTCACCGCCAGTGCTGCTGATTTCTCAGCTGTTTCAGTGGACTATGATGAAAAGATGCTGGCTGAAAATAGCATAATTAATCCCTATTTAGCATCCACAGTGCCCAGAAGAAGCCGCCCAAATGGCCTATTGGGATGCAATAGTCAGAAAGCAGTAGATGTTGCTGAAACTGCACACAAGAGAAACGACAAGGCGAAGTCTCACTCGCAGCAGCTTCGAAGGACAGACGCACCCATCCCACTGCGGAATTTACAGGCTCATGAGAATATGGTGAAAGATCCTGATTTCCCTTGAATGATTCCCGATGCATTTTCAGCATAACAAATTAAGTAAGCTCTATTAATTATTTGTTGAACTCTAGCTCGATCATGAGCGTCTCCGCTTCTTACATGTATGAAAGCATGAACATTCAAACAATATTAATATCAGGGAAATAATTAAGATTTGCATCTGATAATTATGTTTAAAATTTGCGTGAACATACATGCAGCATTAATATATATTATGTAAACAAAATCCTCTTACCTGCTATACAAGCTTGTTTTATATTACATGTAAATTAAGTTCCTAAATTCTCAGGCTGATTAGATTAGATATTGTAGATTTTTTTTAGCCATCGACATCGTAAATGTCATTCAAAGGGAGAACAACCCAGGAAACATGAAAAGTGAATGTTGATTTCTTTAGGTGTGTGGACCTTGAAGACACACAAATGAACCACACACCCGACCATCCATGTCTAGCCTCTTTCCTTTCTCCACTAATAAGAGCTCATTCTTGTTCTCTTGATTTATAACTTGGTGTGTCATTCATGTTTTGGACATTCTTGAAATCGTTCAACAGATTTACTTTTGGCTAGCCACCCTTGCCTCACATATAAGCCTACAAATCTAAAGCTCAGGTAGTTGGCATGTATGTATCTGTTAGATATCTAAAGCTTCTGGCCCTACAAATGGAGACGCGCCTCCCCGACTCCCCCGCCCTGATAGAGGAGAGATCCATACATACTTCAGAGAGCAATAATTATAATACGTATATTATTATTTTAGGCCAAGAGATTATACATTTTGTTAGTACGTACTTATGCATCTATTACATTTTGCACGTGCATTTTCCAAATTATTGAAATTATGCTTCTTCGAGTAGGTTTGTTTTTGCATTTAAGAAATTTCTTTGATTGCTACACACTAGTGTTTTTATATTTTTAAATCATTTTAATTTATTAATGTTAAAAGTAAATTTTAAAAAATAAAATATTTTTTTGATACACTTTTAAATAAAAAATAAGCGTTACCGCAATCTAAATACTATCTTATTATTATTATATCAAATCCAACGCTTTTGGGATAAGTTTTAAGTATTTTATCCTTTTTCCTTGTGAATATTAATAGTTTTCTTCATTTTAATATTGTCATGTTAGGACAATAATTTAATTTTTTTATTTGTTGATAATTTAATTATTTTTTTATTATGATTCTTGAAATTTGTTTAACTGTTGAACTCAATTTATTATTATATTCTTATATTGATTATGATGATGACACGTATTCTTTTTATATATATAATTTTTTTATTATGAATTTAGCAATCATATTTTTGTATAATTTATATATATGATTAATTTTTATACAATTTATAAGAATTATAAATACCATATAATACATGGATAATCGGTTACTTTTATTTATTTTTTATTAAAGTTCATACTAATATATTATATTCCACCAAATCAGCATATTGAATATGATCACATGAACACTGTTTAATTTACTATTATAACTCAAAACAATATTCACTCTTTCTGATTAACAACGATGGTGTTAGAGTAGGGATTTATTAATACTAGAGTTAATTGATCCATCTATCATATATTTTAAAGTATTATCTCACACATTATTTGAAGTAATCTTTACTTTTATATATTCGAAAATTCTTCTCTCATTCATCTTTTTTGCCGCTTTTTAGACAAGAATTAATACCCAACAACCAAAACAAAAATTGTATGGGAGAATACATGTTAGGGCACTCTTGTTGTCACGGGGTAATTTTTCGCTCTCGAATAAACTCGTGCGGCAGCCTAGTCCCTTGCTAGACTCAGCCTTCTCTCGTCAATCCCACTCGTGTTTACCTAGTAACTAAGCAAGCGGAATACACAAGCAAGAATAAGAATCAAAGTGCACAACAAGCTTTATAGGAACTCTTTCCCAACCTTTATTGATCTCGTTAACAAAGAAAACTATACACAATTCTGTATGTGTGCTATGCACAAAGATTGCATGCTACACTAAGCTACCTCTAACTAGTGCTCTACATGTTCTTGCATGCCTCTACATGCTGAACATTCCCAACGCATGCTGCTGCATTCCCATATATGCCGCCCCCTCAACCAAAAGCTACAACAAGTATTTATAGACAAGCATTTACAAGGCACACCCCCCATTCCTACTTTTAAGGAAGTAGTGGGACACTATCTCACCCATGTTCACCCATGAACATAGTGGCCCCATTATCTACCAAGTAGTGGGAAGTTTCCCCCCCATGATCCCCCATGATCTTTAGTGGGTTGAGAGTAACCCCTGGTCAGCCCCCATGTTCAGCCCCCATGATCCCATGATCTTGGATATCCATAACTGCCACTACGTACCCACGTTCTGCATGCCCACCTGGCAGCCCCTGCTGCCAGCTCTTGCTGCGTCATCTGTTGAGTCATTCACATGCCTTGGACAGTCCTTCGTCCAAGTTTCAGATCGTGCCAAGTCAAGCCCCTGACTTGCACAAGCTGCTGCGCGCTGCCGAATTCGCATCTGCGTGCAGGCTGCCAATTCCTGCGCTGCCGAATTCACATCTGCGTGTAGGCTGCCAATGTCTTCGCTGCCGAATTCCTCGACAGCCCCAGTTCTCGTCAGCCTATGCCCCTGACGAGTTTTCCTGCCTGGCTTGGACATTCCATCGTCAAGCCCATGTTCGTTAACAATCTGCGCTGCCTATTTTCCTTTGACGAACCTACAGCCGCATAAATCTGCGCTGCCGATTTCTCTCACTGTTGGCATGGCTGCCAGCACCCTCAGGGCCTGTTTTGGCCAGCCTGCCAAAGCGTGCACCTCGTGCACATTTGACACTGTTACACTTGTCTCTCAATGAAAACGTTTTATATATACATTTAAGGTCACTTGAGGCTTTTCCTTGTTTTTATTGAAATCCTGTTGAACCAGCTCAAGAGGTTTGGTCACAGTCAGATGTTTTAGATATTTGGTGTGTGCTGAACATCCGGTTCAACGCCGATCAATTAGCTCATCGGCCATTGCATGCATGCGATCTTCAAATTTCTGCCACATCTCGTAATGGAAAAGGGCATTTTAAGGCCAATTTCTTGTTGGATTTCAGCAGAGAAATGCCTGAACCAATTAAGAGGTAGGAAATTAATTTCAATGGTGGGGTGTGACCGTCAAGGAATGTTATCCAGAATGACATGTTCAAGCATGGTGGTTGGGTAGCTGCATACTCAATTCTATATCCGTTTCGCTGACAAAGTGGAAGTTGTGGAACCCATCCTCTCTTCTCTCCCTTTCACTAAATAGAAACTAGGTTGGGTATCTGGTAAACACAGCATAAACTAGTCTTGAGAAAATCCCATCAAATAGTAAAAGTAACATCAATGGCTTATAACATTAACAGAAAAATCCCTGTAGATGTCAACTTGGTACATTAAAATCAAACGAGAAATTTCAGAGAGATAGGTCCTAAGCTCTCCTAATTACATACATCAAGGAATTTCTTAACACACCCTATAGCCTCAAATATTTAGCTTGAAATTTAAAGAACCGATGATAGGTATTAAAGTCCAAGTCTAAATGTGAACGATGTGATGGGTAGGGATGAGAAGAAGTGAAGGTCGATGTGCCTTTAATGCATAGTAGAGGGAGAGGTTGTCTTTCACATCCATCCTTGCAAGAGATTTGATGCCCAAAAAGACTTGTTGCTTATGAAAAATTCTCTGGGCGTGATGTAATAAATCAAACCACACGTCTAGCAATGGAATGTCGTGAAGGGACCAATTAGGGTTGGACTGACAGCAAATGAAAACAGCTCACTGAATGAGTAAGAGGACCACTTGGAATATATGTATGGCAGCCATCAGTAGCTCAGGGATGTCTCAGAAGGAAACCTACTTCATGGCATATGAGCCTTTGAGCAATTAAGACATGCATCGTCGAAAAAGACAGGGTTGAATGAACAACAATAAAAAATATAACCGCAACATTAATTTGTAGTAAAAATAAAACTATATATAGAAGAGAGGAAGCCAGAAATAAGAGAAAAGTATTGAGAAATACACAATGGGATGATGGGAAAGAAGAGCCGAGCACGAAAAACGAAAAGAGAGAGAGTAATAACGAAAAAGACTTGAAAGAAAGAGATAATTGTAAAGGGATGGTGGTGGCTTTGATTGGGAGATGTGGAGAATAAGAGAATAGAAGGGAAAAGAGAATGGAGAGAAAATTAATAAGAGCGAGGCCAGTGCATGCTGCTGGAGAGAATGAAATAAAGGGTGTGCGTGGGAATGACAGAATGAAGGAAAAAGAATTATCAAGAAAGAAATAGAAATAATGAGGAAAGTTTGAAGGTAGATAAGAAAACTATATTTTGGACAAATTTAGAGGGATTTTTAATTACCAATATGAATTATTATCATTTTATAAAAATATTCTTTTATTTATTCCTAAATTTTTTAATTATTTATGAAAAAATACCAATAATCTTTTTTAAAACAAAAAAACCCTCCAGCATTTAATTCCATCGTGATTAATTAAAAAAAACTTAATTTCCATCTTTAATTCATTCCATAATAACCACCTATGAAAACAATTCCTGGCTATTTTCATCGTTAATTAATGGCGGAGCTCTTCCCTTGCCAATTAGCGTTGGTAAAAAGCAATTTTCTACTTGTGCAAGTGATATGAAAAGAATTATTATTCCCTATAAATAGTCAGTATTTTACTGTAGCGCGAAATATTATTTATTATAAGTAAATTTATTATAAATTATACTGTTCTGTATTGTAGCACGAGTATTATAAACTATAAGTGCTTTCACTATGAACTGCACTGTTTGGTGAGGGCATGTGTGATGCTGCAGCCAGCAGGCCCCAAGAGCCAGGCTAGAGGTGTGCCCCTTGAAGTTGCGCACACGTGGCGCTTGGGCTGCCTGCCTGGGGGCTGGGCACCCACAGCGCACACGTGGTGCTTGGGATGCCTGCCTGGGGGCTGGACACACCCCTGCGCACACATGACTCTTGAGATGTCTATCTGGAGGCTGGGCAACCCCAGCGCACATGTGGTGCTAAGGTTGCACTAGGAGTGAGCCATGCCCGTGCCCCACTTGGGGACACCTAACGCATGGGTCAGGGCGCTAGACCCGAGGTTCCTGAATCCTAAGATTCTAAATGTTATTTGTTTTAGAAATATTATTATTTTTATTATAATTAATATTATTAATAAAATAATTAATAAATTTGAAAGAAAATATTTTTATTAATATTGAAAACATATTATTATTTATATTATAAATTTTTATGGTGTTTTTTATAAAAATAAAAAGTGAGCCCACGAAGCAAAATTATTAAAAATAATCAACAATTCTGAGTATTAATATAAAAATTATTATAATTTGAGTTGTAAATATTATTATTTTTCTTATAATACAAAGTATTCATCTAAAATATATTATTATTTTTCTTATTATTCAAAGTATTCTTATCAAAATATTATTATTTTTCTTCGAATTCAACATATTCATATCAAAGATATTATTATTTCTGTTATAATATTATTATTTGTATAATAATTCAAATTTTTAATATAAATAAAAATTATTATTTGAGTTCTAAATATTCTTGGAATTAAAAATAGTATTATTTGTGTTCTGAATATTATTATTTTCACTATAATGAAAAGTATTAATATTAAAAATATTATCTTTTGTGTTATAAATATTAGTATTGTTATAATAATTAATATTATTAATAAAATAAGTACTAAATTAGAAAAAACAATTATTCTTAATATTGAAAAACACTCATAGATTTGATTTGAAAGGTAAAACTAAAAATTATTATTATTATTATTATTATCATCATCATCATTAATAAATTTTTAAAAAATATTATTACTATCGAAGACAAAACCACATGGGGATACGTGACGCTTGGGCTGCTGTCTGGGGCTGGGTACACCCCCTTCAACCACGTGGCGATTGGGCTCCTACCTTTGCGCACACGTGGCGCTTGGGTCATGCCTTAGTGCTGGGCCCACCTTTGCGCACACGTGGCGCTTGGGCTGCCTACTTGGGGGCTGGGCACACCCCAGCACATACATGACTCTTGAGCTGCACCAAAATCCAACTATCATTGGGGCTCGCATGCCGCAGAATCCAAAATAGCCTTTGGTTACTGGCTATGCAAGACTCAAAATACACTCTAAATAGCTTTGGTCCTGCCAGCGTTAGGACCCAACTTTTTATGAAAATAAAAGGTAAGTCCGTGGCGTAGCGCGGACCACCTAACTAATACATATATTAAAAGGAGATGGTTTTTTACTGTACAAATGACACAATTAATTTTTAAATTTTTTTTAATGTAATGATGATAAATTTGTAATTTTTATTTTGATATTCTTAATTTAGAAAACAAGTTTTTCTTATATTTGTTTCTCTTTATACTTATATTTTTTTTTATGATTTTACACTTGGTATATTTATCACAATTGTTTTTCTTATATTTTTTTTGTAATATTTTTGTAATTTTTTAATTTATATTTTTTTCAAGAGAAGATTATTATATAAAGACTAAGAAAATAGTTTTTCAACGTAACAATTGCAATATTGTTTTATTTTTGTACTGCATTAAAAATAAGCTTGAGATCTTATATGTCTTTATTAACGTATATGATATTCACTATATTTTATTATATATAAGCATCGACTTTTTGATTCACAGTTATATTTTTTATTTATTGTTAAAAAACACGTTGATAACACCTATATATTAATTCATTTGTGTTAGAAAATGCGTCAATTACACCTATACATTAAATGCATGCATATATTTTTTTATTTGTTATTAGGATTTTTTGTTGTAAAAAGAAAACCCTATATTTGCTTACATATACGGAGAATATTCTCTAATATAACTCCTATAAAATTAGAAAAAAGCAATGGAAACGTCAATGAAAAATATATCATCACGGTTTACCGAAGAAAATGCTTACTAAAAATTTCCATTAATACTTTCAAACAAAAACAATGATGGAATAAAAAAAATCTGTTGGCAATTCCTTCAGCAATTTTAAGAGGAATTAAAACCTGGCAATCTTCTCATCTCCCCCATTTTATCTTTTTCTTTCAATTCAAATTATAACTGCCCTCTCTCTCTCTCTCTTAAAAACCCCAATAGCCCCCCTCACAAATTCAGCCACAACAACCCGTCGCTGTCGATGCAACATCTCTACAAAAGCCTAAACTTTTTTCTCTTGATTTTATTTCTTATCAAGCTTCACTCTACCAAGTAAGTAAACTCACTCATTTATGTTTTAACCCATTTATGCTTTAAGTTAATTTATTGAAACTTATTTTAGTAGTATTTGTAATTTGCTTGTATTTTTAAGTGTTTTACTTGTTTTATAATGATAATTTTATTGTGTTAATATATGATTTGTATTTTAAGGTTTGTTTGGGATTTGAAGGAAATTAATTTAATTTATAACTTGATGAAATTGAGTGTGATTTTATAACTTAGACGTGTTAGAAACGAAGAAATAATGGGTACCAATTATTTTGTGTCAATTTTATGGTTAAGTTAGAAATATTTTTAAAATTGATTTTGTGTGGAGTTGATAATAATTAAAGATATTAATTTAGGTTGAATAGGTTTGATAATTGAAGAAATGTTGGATAATTAGTTGGGTCCCAATTAATTTTACTCAATTATGAGCTTAATTTGTTGAAAATTTAGATAAAATTAAATTAATATGTAATTGATAACAAATAAGGTATTAATTGATGTTATTCATTCTATAAAGTGTTTTTGTTAATTTTATGGTTTAGTTGAGAATTTATAATAATTAAGGGTTAAGTATATTTCAATCTATAAGTGTTATTCATTTTTAAATTGAATTTATATGTAATCGATAACAATTAGAGGTTAAGTATATTTCAATTTATAAAGTGTTTAATAGTTATTGGATTATGAATTATTTTTTTAAAATTGGAAGAATTTAGATAATTTGGAATTAAAAATATATTGAGTTATTAAGTTATTAGTTATTAGTTACAAAATTGTGAAAGTCAAGTTCCAACTATCTTTAACAAGTGGTTTCAACTTTTAAATCCTTTATTGCAGAAACTTAGATGTTACTAAGGAAATATATTTTCTCTTACACACAATGATACTTATGTTTGACTCTAGTTGACGAGGAAGAAGTAAAATTATATTTCAATGGAAATCTTCTTGTGGAAAGTGAAACAGGGTTTCTATTATTTGAAGGGAATAGCTCTTAAATTATTGTTCTTCTTCTTTTTTATATATTCAACTCTTTCAAGGGAAAAAGATACACTCCAACCATAGTTTTGTTATATTTTAGTTTGCCACTAGATTAGTGCCACGTGCAGTGACATGGCCTGTATAAAAAAACATTTACCCAAAAAAAAATGTTCAGGAGACAAATATATTTTTTTAAAAATAAAATAAATTTAATAATCATGTTAAATCTTGATTAATTTAATAATTTAATAAAAAAATAAAGCAACAATAACAACAAATGAATTAAAAAAAAAATATTGCACCAGGCCAAGTTGGGCTATCACAAGAAACCCATGATCTGGACATGAGATATGTCCAGATTACATATGTATTTTGCGTCCTAGGTCATGATATCAGGATAGTTTGATAAAAAGTTTTTGAAGAAATCCACAAAGCCATTTTTTATATAAAAAAACAACGTCAAACAACGATATCATAAATGAAAATAAAACAATAAAAAAAGATGTTCACCCCTATTAACTTTTCAAACTCGTGATTCGAGTCATCCGACTAGAAGTACTATACATGAAAAAAATTATGAAATTCAATCTCTAGAAAATGAAAGGTTGAAGGATGAAATTGAAAATAAAATCCAAAATAAAATATAATAATTAAAAGAATGAAGGTTAAAATCAAAATAAAAATTAAATTAAAAGGAAACAACAAATCTTCAATTTGAGAGTTAAATTGAAAAGAATCAAAACATTAACAAAAGAAGAAAAATCAAAAGAATAAGAGCTAAAATGAAATTAAAAAAAAAAACAATACACTATAAACTTGGATTGAAGGTTAAAATTAAAAACAATAAAACTTGTATAAAAGGGTCAAGGGAAAAAAAATAAAAAATCAAAAAAATAAGGATCAAATTGAAGATATCAATAAATGATGGAAAAAAATGGATTTGTAGAAGTTTTCAACATGTTTTTTTACATAGAAACATTCCTAAATATAAATAAAAAAAACTTACACTTGCATCTGATTAAATAAATTAAGAATCATTGTGTAAATAAATGAAAAACAAAAGTCATTAACAAGAAATAAAAACGAGATTGAAAAACATTTAGAGACAAATGTAGATCAAGATATACAATATTGCAACACAAGTCATTTACCCTATTGTGTTTAATGATTTTGTTTATTTAAATCAATTTATAATTGAAATCAACACACACATAAAATTTATTGAATAAAATAAAAGGAAAACAATATTATACCAGGATGCACATATTAAAAATATTAAAAAAAAAAATATTTTTATTTTAAAAAATAAATTTAATCTATATAAAATATTAAAAAAAATTACAGATAAATCATACTAATCTCTTAAAAAATCAAACACTTCTAAAATAATTAAAAAAACAATAGTTATTTTTAAAAAAAAGCTAAATAAACCAAAAAAAATCACATTATTAATGAAAATATAAAATTAAAAAATATTTTAAAAATACATATAAAAAGGTATTAATTAAAAAATAAACAATAAAAAAAACAAGGCCAGACGTTGTAGGGCCTGGTAAAGCCAGGACAAACGCCTGTCCCATGAAGAAAGGGCTCGCACACGAGCCTTTATTTTTTTTTAAGTTAATCGAGCAAACAACTTGTCGTCCGTCTTAATTTATTTTGAAGAAAAAATAGACGGTGCGTCATATGGAATTCCCTGGATTCTAGTCACTTTAGTGGTCGAAAAAACGAAGTTCTTGCCTTTTTCATCTAAAAACCTATTTTTAACCTATATTTTATCTCAAACACCTAGAAAACATCTGGAAACCTTTTTAGATCAATCCATGACCTCCAAAACACAAAAAAAAAACCCCACCTCAAAACTCGAAACTCAAAATCAATCTGAAACCAAAAATCTTTTATAACTTAGATTTGTTTTTGTATGCACTTTCAATGTAAAAAAAAAACATTTAGTTTGAGCTCCTCTTATCATATGGAACCATTTGACACAATAATCTATCATTTTGGTGGCTGAAATTTTCACAACGACAACTTTCTCTTTGCACTAAAATCCAGCGAACCCATCTCTCTCCATCCATGAAAAAAAGATTGACAATGAGGTATAAAAATTGAATTTTTTAAAATTAAAAGGACCAGTCACCTAATAGCTAAAAAAGATGGGAGACTAAAATTAACTGTTCAAATGAATTTCAAAGTTGTCACCTATATTACCCCTTTTTTCACTTTAGTTCTTTATCTTTCAATTTAATCCTCCCTCCTAAAAAATAAGCAAGTGAGTGCTAATTTAGACTCAAAATAACTCAATTGTGCAAAATAAGAATTCAAAGACCAAATTGATTTTTTTAAAAAAAAAATCCACCGCTCCAATCTATAGTGATTTGTGAAAGAGTGAGAAGTAATGGCGCTACAATAAAACCAGGAGCTCTTTTAGTTTTTTTTTTTAATCTTTTTTTTTTTTGCAAGTGTTTAAGAATTCTTGAATCCCATTACTTTCTTAAAATGATTTAATGATTGCATTCTCATATGTCATACATTAAACTTCTACTCAAATTTTTCAGTTTATCTTTGAGATGATAATTATCATATTTTATAAATAAGACCATAGTAGCATGAATACTTTGAAGATTGGTCTATATGGTAAGAGTTCTTCCTATTAACAAGGTACCATAAGTACAACATACAGATTTGATTTTCTTGATTATGAATTTCTTCAATTTAATCCTTAATTGACCCTAAACTTTGATTTTCTTGCAATTTCATCCCTGATTTCAATCAGTTGACTTAATCTTTCACCTAAAATTAAAAATTTAGTTTGGTCCTCTAAAATTCCAATCTTCTCGATTAAATCCAAATTGAGCTCCCAAACTTAATCTTTCACCAATTAAGTCCCTAACAAAATTAATTTGACCCATTAAAGTATAATTAAGTCCTTGCACCTAATTAAATCTTTTAATGTGACCTAAATTAATTTTTAAACATAATTAAACTTTTAATTTGACCCATGATTAAATCAAATTGGCCTATTAAAGGTCTAATTAAGTCCATGGACTTAATTTTTATGCGGATTTGTCCAATAATCATTTAATTTAACCTTAAATCTGCATCGTCTCTTAAGTTTTGGATACAATAGGGTATGATTAGACTTATAATTCCATCCAAAATTTTAGCTTGATTCTTCTACATATTTTAAACTCTCCTCAACCTAATTTTGTCATTGTCAATCTTCTTGTTATTATTACTTTTAATCTTTTTTTTTTATTTTGAAAGAAAAAAAGGTAAATTTGAGGGAAGAACCCAAAAATAGATTATGACATATACAATGAATGTGATGAATGACAAATTAAAAAATTGAGATTTGAGATACCTTGATTCGGTGATGTGATGAGTGCAAGATGATTGAACAATTTTTAGGAAGTGAAATTGTTAGGTATTGAAGTGTAACCGGTTTTTAGTCAATAATTTGGGACCTTCTAATAAAGAGGAGGCTTTACCAAAATTTTAATAGATTTCTTAATTGAAGATTTCTCAATAAAATACACACACACACACACACATGAATAGTGAGTTAAATATGTAGCAATATTGTTTTGTTGATCTCTTTTATTTTATTGGGAATGTTTATGCTTTCATAATTTTATAATATTATTTATAACTTATTTTTTGTTTTTTTTTCTATTTATATTTTAAATGTCATTTTCCTTATAAATAAATTTAATTAATGATTTTATTTTTTAACTTTATTTTGATCTCTAACATATTTCCATAAAATATATACATTTACCTTCTTTAATTATATGTTAATATTAAAATAAGCTAAACTATATAGTCAATTTAACCTGCCAAGGACTCTCACTTTAAGTAGGATGAAACTTTTTGATCATTTGTGTGAATTCAAGTTCCTACAATCGATCACTTTTCTTTGATCGATCATGATTTCTAATCACTTGATTGACTGCTTTTCGATTTCTTTGATCAATTAGGACTTTTTAAGGTTGATCAACTATTATTTATGATTGATTTTAGCCCTTGTTTTCCCTATTTAAGCGTGAACAATCATTGTTTTCATCTAGTTGACTCATGAATGTTTATTTTTACGTAAATATAGTAGAGAATCAGGGAATTTTTTGGTATTAATGGCTAGGATGGTAAATGTAATAACCCTGATTTTCTACATCTTTTTCTGCAATGCATTGAAAATTTTTAGTTTTTTTTTTATTAATACAGGTTTTGCTGAAATTTCTACCAAAATTTCAACAGAGTCTCCCCTGTAATGGGAGGTCCCAAGTTATCAACAAAATCATATTACACTTTCAATTTCATTCACAATCCAATCCAATCATCCTGGATCTCAACCCAACTCATCATCATCAACACAATACATCTTATTCAATAACATCATACAATTCAAGTTCACAAAAAAACAATGCATAATTCAATTGTTACATAATATCATCATATAAACTACATCTTGCATAATAACATCATATAATGTAATTCAAGTGAAAGATTCGATTTCAATTATAAACATGCATAGTTAAATAGTAAGAATTACAAACATTAGATTAAAGTTATACATCTAAATTTATAGGTTAATATCACATTTCAAGTTTTAGGAGATAAGTCTTTTAATTTACAAATAATTACATGGCAAAAAACATAAGGTAATTAAACTAAGACCACTCTTGACGCGACCTTGATGGACCTAAAAATAGAAATTAACATGTACATATGAATATAGAAATATAGTAACAAACAATAACAATGACAAGTACTAATTTCCATGAAATTTCTTTTGATATATAAAATTAAACATATACCTTTTTTACAACATACATTTTCCATTTATTTCCAATATCCATCTAATATCCTATCTCATTTGCCGAAAATAATTTCATATTGGAAATCTCAACACAACTCAATAGTTTCGAACACCATCTCCTTATGAATCAATCCTCACTGGATACCAAGATATTCCTCTTTAGTATCATTAGCTTATCTCATTCTTTCGGAATAACTAATCAATACTTTCTTTTCTATTTTCCAGAAGGTAATTATTGATACTAATGAATCTCATTAGTATCATTAGTCTCTCAATATCGGGTTAGACTAATCAATTTTATTCAAGTGTCGATATCTACAACCGATTAATATCATTAACTATTCCTACCCCAGAATAGTTAATCAATTCTTATCAATATCTGGTTTACCATCAAAGTTGTCGATGTTAGAAACCCTTGACATCATTAGCCTCCTTACCCGGAATAGCTAATCACACCAGAAATGGTTGTTGATACCAATGTGACCCATTGATATCATTAACTATTCCCGACCCAAATTAGTTAATCAACTTATCTATTTTTCTTAACCAGGAGTAACCATACTGATGTTAATATTCTTTATTAACATCATTAGTCACCAAATTACTCAAGATCGACTAATCAATTTAAGGAATGTTGACACCAATGGAACCCCATCGATACCATTAGTTATTCAAACCTGGATAGCTAATCAATATCATCTGAAATGCTGGTACTAATGGAACCCCATTTATACTATTAGCTATCCAAACCCGGATAGCTAATCAATGTCATTTGAAATGTTGGTACCAATGGAACCCTATTTATATCATTAGTTATTTAAACTCGGATTGCTAATCAATATTTTTTCAACTTTGTATTTGTACCAATCCCCTTTCTTTTTTCTTATTAATATCATATACATTGTAACCATGTTTGCCAAGTATCATTCACACACCACCTTAGTTACCGACACTACGGTCATTAAGCATTATTCACGTAACCTTGGTCGCCCTCATCATAGTGCCAAGTATCAATTTATGCCCTTAGCCATTCTTATCATGGTGCTAAGTATTATCATAATGTATCTTTAGCCACCGACACTATAGTGATCAATTATCTATCATTTCTCCTCCAATCTCCAAGTCATTGTGTACCCAATCCATACTGAGGTGTGCAAGATAATCGCGTTCATTCCAAAGTTATCATGGCTACTTCGATACCTATCAATGTATACAAGATAATTGTATCCATTCTAATAATAACATAATTAATTTGATATATAACAATGCACACAAGATACTCATGTTCGTTCAAACATTATCTTAACTAACTCAATCCATACCATTGTACGCAAAGTACACACGTTCATTCAAACATTATCCTAATTAATTGATCTATATCATTATACGCAATGTACTTTTATTCATTCCAATAATATTATTACAAGTTTGATACATATCAATGTATGTAAGGTACTTGTATCCATTCCAATTATATCATAACTAGTTGATACAATCAATGTACGCAAGGTACTCATATTCATTCCAATATTTATCGAAGCAATAAAACAATAAATTCTAAAATTTATCAATAAGTTTACACAAATTGAAAAGACAAGGTACGATGCACTTACCTGTTTCCCCAACTCACCGAGTCCCTTTAACTACTGACGACTCTACTCCATGCAGCTCTTCTATTTGAGAATCAAGAGATATAATCAGTACCCTTTTTATAATTTTATCACAATCATATGAATTCATTGTCATGTTTTAATTTCATTTTCTGATTATTTTCCTTCAACTACCTTATTACACTTCCTAGATCAATTTTCATTCCAGAACACTGTTTACCATTTTATTCGTAAGTAAGGTTATAGACTTCGGTTGTAAGTATGGCTTGACACCTTGGAAAGGTAAGACATGGTTCTACAACTCTATTGAAGGGTAGAAAGCTCAATTATGCCCTTAACACCCCTGAAATTATATGTTATACTACTCAACATAATCTGTCTAGTACGAGACAATTCAACCCTTCTTCCATTTTCAATCCATATCTGGAGTTCTATAACTCCAAATTACACGAGGTTAGTTTTGTTTGAAAGATAACATCTATACCTATAACCATTATGAAGAACCCAATCTTAAATTTTATCATTCGAGTGCCCTAACCTCAGCTGAAAGGTGGATGACCGAACTGTTCAGTCCCAATACATGGATTGGACAACTAATATCTCATTTTTCCTACTATCAATAATCTGGTCAAACATGCCTAAGGAAAGACACCAATGATTTTCTTTAATTTAAATTATAATTAGCGTGCTTTTGATGGTTAAGCACAAATCAAGCCACCATACTTTCCATTTATTTCAATCTTACTAACTTAATTTAAACAAAAGTTTCAGTAAAGTTAACATTTCTCCTAATTCAATCAGAACTAATAAAATCCAAATGGTAAAGTTAACCATCATTATATTATGCAACACATACCAACAAATCAGAGCATTCTAACCGATAGATCTTCCTAGATCAAAACAAAACCAAACTGGCCTGAAAATTGATAATATATTGTTCACCGATGACTAACTTCTCGTCGGAGTCTCTAATATCGATCTTCATCATTTTAAATGAAGAGATCATCAATATGACCAACATATCCAAAATTTTGCATGATCCAACGGTGGATAGAGGAGGAAACTGCCAGCTACCATGACTAACCTACAGGCAGGTTTTCCTTGAACTGTTGCGAGAGCTATATCTCTCACACAAAATAAGAGCCTTCAAAACCCAATGGTCCAATGTTAGAGGGTGGTGAGAAGCATAGTATATCCCACAACCAGCCCGATCCAACGGTGAAATACAAAGATATGGCTGTTTGAGTTTCTACTCTCAAGGTACTCTCTCTCTCTCTCTCTCTCTCTCTCATTCGGCCATCTTAGGTATTTTCTGCATAATTTTGCTATTTATTTAGCAAATCTATCCATATTTACTAAAACACCCTTATGTCAAGTTTGGATACCTTTTTCGTTCAACCAAATGCCTTTTCTCAGTCCGTTTATAAAATACCATGTGAAAATCTTTCTCTCTAAAATTTTTTTTCTAATAATTCAATACTATTCCATTTTATTTTATTTTAACTAACCCATCTCATTTCTGGTTCTAAATTATCAATTTCAGCCCCTACATTCACGTGTTTTTTCCAGTTTGGTCTTTAGTTTTTGATTTCTTCAAAAAAGTCCTTAATTGCTCATCAAACTTAATATTTATGCAATTAAGCCCCTGATTTAACCAAATTAACTTTTAAAAATTACAATTCAACCCCTGGACTTTAATTTCTTCCAATTAAAGTCTAAATTGACTTCAAAAATCAATGTTTGTTGCAATTAAACCCTCAATAAACTCAATTAAACCTTAAAAAAAATTCTAATTGAGTCCTTAAATATCTAATTTTGAATTTTCCTCATCAATTTGAATTTTCTTTGGCAATAGGGCCGTTATTAGTAGATAATACATTGTCAAATTTTTTAATTTTGTATATTTTAATCTTTCTCAAACAGTTTTCGGCAATTTCCTGAGCGTTTTGGTATATTCTTACCAAAATATTTTTTGATTTTCTTCCAACATTTTTTCAATTTTTATTTGTTTATCATGGCTTCAAAAATGGGCAACAATAATATTTTTTGCGTTTTTTAAATATAAAAATTAAGATAATAAAATAAAAATAAGAGGTTCTAAATAGTGCTATCATCTTTGGTTGAAATTAGAAGGGGAAACTAGGGGTGAGCAAAAAAATTAAAATATTGATTAAACCGAGAAAACAGGAAAAAAAATAACCGAAAAAACCTAATAGTGAAAAAAAATCGATTAAATCGATTAGAATTTTTAAAAAACCGATCAGTTTAGTTTGATAAGCCTGAAACCGAAAAAACCAAAATGAAACGAGCCAAACTGGAAAAACCGAGCCAAACCGGAAAACCGAGCCAAACAAAAAAAAACCGAGCCAAACCAGAAAAAACAGAGGCAAACAAAAAAAATCGGTTTTTGTTCCAAAATAACCGAATCGAAATCGATCGGTTTGAACCGGTTTCGGTTCGGTTTCAGTTTTTTTAAAAACCGATTTAGTTATTTTTTTTAATAAAAACCAAATCGAAATGAAAAGAATCACCCCTGCAGAAAACCTTAATCTAATATCTTTTAATGCAGTTTGCATGTACTTGTCTTTGCTTTAAAAGATGGTTTTTAACGTAAAATCATTGTAACTTTTTTTCTTCTACATTTTCGTAGCCAAAATTATTAATCTAATATCATAGTAGCTTGTATAAAATTATTCCTTAGAATAGATTGGAGTTTATTTTAACAATATGAATGGAAATTGTTAACGAATACATACAAACTGGATGGAATTTTGTAACTACCACTACCGGTGAATAGGAGGGGTAGTACTTTAGAGGAATTTAAATCTAAAGTCTTGAGACTCAAATTGATAACAGGGGGGTACTTTGTTGCGCTGTCACCCATCCATTGGTTACTTACTAAACCTCTACCGCATACTCCACAGCGGATACAAACTCGCAAAACCCTAACCCTTTTGTACTCACCACTCACGGGAAAAAAGAAAAAGGAAAGGAAAGACAAGGAGCGTAAAGGCACTAGGGTTTTAGACAATCATCAGCAGCAAAAGCAAACGGTAGGGGAGAGGGAGGGAGAAAGAGAGGTTTAGGGCTTTGGGTGATAGAGAAAATGGTGGCAGACAACAAGGGTAAGAAGTTGAAGGTAGCGGAGAAAGGCGAGGAGGACAATCACCAAATCGATGAAGAACTCGTTATCTCTATCGAGAAGCTCCAGGAGATCCAGGACGATCTCGAAAAGGTAGTGTAAAAAAATGCCGATGTAAATGTTGCATGTTTGTGGTTATGCGCTTTCAGTGTCCCGTATATTGGTATGAAATCTGAGAAATTCTTTTGGTTTGGTAGAATCCAATTACTCAGTATTCCTTACACACTGAAATTAGACTCTCTTATTGACTTTAATTATTTGCCTGTTCATTCTGGGTTTATGCTACTTCGATGCCTTGATGTGCTGATTTGATATGCTTAAATGACTTCTTAACTTGTTTAATCCCTGTTATTGGTAGAGTCGCATAGAAATTCAGATGGGGCAATAGTATCTCTGGTTATGTGATGAAAACTTCCAGAAAATCAACAAAAACAAGAATGATAATTTTCCTCCAACTCTATAGTATTCAATCAGGAAGGGGGATTGTATGAAGCATGTTGGATATGTTGACCATATTGCTACTTTAGACCTTGGAACTTAAACCGTGCTTTGGTTATTTTTATAGATAAACGAAGAGGCAAGCGATAAGGTCTTGGAAGTAGAGCAAAAGTATAATGAGATACGCAAGCCAGTTTATGATAAGCGGAATGAGATCATTAAATCGATTCCGGACTTCTGGTTGACTGCGGTTAGTGATCTGTTCTTATCAAAATATTCAATTTGTTAACTGCTAGTATACTGTGCCCCTGCCTTCCCAAAAAAAGAGTTCATCATTCCATCTAATTGTTTGTGGTTCTCTGCAGTTTCTAAGCCATCCTGCTCTTGGTACTCTTTTGAGTGAAGAGGATCAAAAGGTTTGGTTTTTGTTCCTGTATGATGTGAAGATTAACTTGTGTACTTGCATTTGTTCTTTTTCCTTAACTGCCTGTATGTGTAGTAAATTTGATGCCCTTATCCTTGTGTCTGGGTAGGTATTCAAATATTTAAGTTCGCTGGAAGTGGAGGATTCAAAAGATGTCAAATCTGGTTATTCAATAACATTTGTAAGTTTATTGTCGTCCCGTGCTTGCATACTTTTTCATGAATAACTGATTCCACTGTCTTTCCTCTGATTGAGTGGTACTCATTGATATCTGGGTTTTGCTCAATTGATTGAATAGTTCTTGATTCCAATGTTTTTTTTCTCCTTCACAGAACTTTGAATCCAACCCTTACTTTGAGGAGACAAGGCTTACAAAATCGTTTTCCTTCCATGATGAAGGGACGACAGAGATAACATCTACACCAATCAACTGGAAAGAGGGCATGGTAAATTCTGTCATTTCATGACAGGTAATGTCTAAATCGTGTACTCTCTTTTGTTTATTATTTAATTGCATTTCTAAAATGTGAAGGGTCTACCAAATGGAGTCAGTCATGAAAAGAAAGGGAACAAGAGGCTTTGGGCTGATGAAAGGTTTATTTTCTCAACCTGTTTACTTTTTTTCCTGTTTTCTTACTCTAAAGCCAGTTATCATGTTATAATGGTCCTTTTCTTATCTTTAAAAATATCATCTGTTCTAGTACCAAATAGTGGGAAGCATAATAAAATCTCTGTGCAGAATCAATAACTTCATTTTTTTCTCTCCTTAGAAACATGATTTATTGTTTGATTGTCACTTGTCATTCTGTTCATTGTCTTCCTCAATGAACCAATGATATCTTTCCTTTCGATGAGTCTATGATTGGTCAAATTTGATCTTTTTTTTAGTAACAATGTTATGTTATATGCTGTTTTAAGTTTCAAGTGGAATACAAGTCATGGTTGCAAGATGTTTTCTATTTTATTGTTCAACTTTATTTTCATCTTTTATGAATATTGCCTGTTCTTTTTCCAAATCTGTTCTTTGTAATCTGAATTTACTATTCTCTTGTGTTGTGCTGTGTGCCTCACCTTCAAATTCACCTGCTTGAATGCAGCTTCTTTAGCTGGTTTGGTAACACTCAGCCAAAAGGCATGATTGATGACATGCAAGATGAGGTTAGTTGAATCTGTAGCTGACAAAGTAGTAGAGCTTTGTTCATTGGTGGAAGCATAGTGGAGTTTTATCTTCTTTACCAAATAGTTTATTGAAGCTGATACAATCCCTTGCAAAAAAAATGCAGGTAGCAGAGATCATTAAGGAGGATTTATGGCCCAATCCACTCTCATATTTTAACACTGTAATTGAGTTATTTTTTGTGCTCTTTTCCTTCCCTTTCTTTCTTGAAAATGAAACTTGAAATCAAGTGTAACTTCCCTAATTCTCCAATGTAGGATCCTGATGATGAGGACTTTGATGGGGATGAAGGAGATGAAGAGGTAAATGATCCTATGTTATTATGTTTTGTGAATCTTATGACGTGCTTGTACTTTTTCCTTCTATTTCAGTTGAGGGCGTGATGTTTTATTGCTTCATTATTTCATTTTTGGTACTTGGCAAGTTTAGTTGATGGTTTTCTAGATTACTTGTTGGATATGAAGATATTGAAACCAAAATAGATGGAAGATGCTTGTTCTTCAGAAGTATGAACTTATTAGAGGCCTTCTTGCAAAACTTGATAGGAAATTATAACAAATTATAAGATGTTTATGGATTTGATATGTTAGTCAATTTTCAATTGCACGGGAATGAGACCTTTGACAAGATTGAAATAGCTGAAGAAATCTGAACTGCTGGAATTTGGTGTTCCATAGTGCTTTAACGCAGGCCGACCGACTTTAGGCTTCAACAAATTCCAATTATGTAAAAAAATATCTAGTTGAAGCTTTTATGATCCTGTTGAAAAGAAGGTTGCTGGTGAGATCTTATTTTCATTCTTAAGGCTTTTTTTATGCCTATGCATGTTAGGGATACTTTATTTGTCTTAGAAATGACATTATTGTATTATCTTTCTTAGCTAGAAACCATCCTTTAAGATGTTTCAAGTTTAGTTGCAGTTCTATTGACTGATTAAACGATATTATCTCCTACTTATAACAATAAAATGAAAGTTTTGTGCCATTATATTAGGCCGGCCATACTGAATGAGAAAATATGTGGGAACTAGTAATGTCTTCCAAAGTTCAACTGTTATCATATTTCCTGAGTTTTGCCTAATTGCAGGACAAGGATAGCGATGACTCTGAAGAGGATGATGATGAGCAAGAGGAAGATGATGACGACGATGAAGAAGAAGAAGATGATGATGATGCAGACAAATGATTCCCTTTACTTCAGCTTTTTACTTGTATCAGCTTTCCCGTTTTGGGCAACACCTTGTGTAAAGTAGTCTATAAGGATTGCTGGTATCATGTGCTGGGGAGGGTAACCCACACTATAACATTTTTATGGGTAGATTCCTCTACTATGTAGGCCACTGGCTGTTACCATGGTCGGTTAGTGGTTTGCTGACTTTGTTCTTGTTTCAGGGCCTTCCTTTTTTCTTCCTTTTTTTTTTCTTTTTTGTTTGGGGTTATTCTATGTTTTCCTTCCCAGAAATGCAGGTTTCTAGATGATGATGTTATGTAGGTCTTTTATAATGATTTTATCTGCTGTGAACTTCTCCAGGTCAAACGTAGAATATCTGTGGTGTAAAGCTAATTGAATATCCCTATATGCGTTATAATGCTGTTTGAACTTCATCATTGCCATCATCAGAACTTAGTACAAAACCTTGTCTGTTTTCTGTCATAATCCTGTGACACCCGAGTCTAGTGTTCGCAATCTGAACGAATTTTGCAATGTTGCTCGTATTTCATCATTAATTAGTGGAAGGGCCAATAGGAATCTTGATCATGATTATCCTGTTTCCCCAAGTTTTGCACTCCCTGGTGTTTTTGTCATGATCTTGAGGTGCTTGACAAAGATGGCAGCTTGTTATACGAGTTCTAACTTGCTTGTGCCAGCAATACGGCATCCTCAAGCCTAAAAGAATCTCTTTCGAATTTCAACCTCGCTTAGCACATAAGCGTACCATCTCCCTTTGGTGAGGTGCATCTCCTTTTTTCCATCCTTTTTATGGGGAGTGAGCAACAAATCCATGGCGCCTAACGACTTGGAATCATAAGTGGTCTCTGATTTGGGGCCTGGGTTACCTCTGGTGCGTAATGAATTGGTCTCCTGCAAGCTGGTTTGTGGTGGTAGTCGACATGAATAGTGCGTCGTGATTTTGAAATTTCTTTTAGACGTTCTTTTGTTTGAAGGTTGTGGTTTTTTTTTTTTTTGGTTTGGTTAGTGAATTTAAGGGGTATTTGTGATAGTTATATATGTTTTTTTTTTAAGTGTTTTTTACTTGAAAATATATTAAAATAATTTTTTTTAAAAAAAATTATTTTTGACATCAGCACATTACACCGATCCAAAAATAAAAAAATTATAATTTTAAGCAAGAAAAAATAATCAAGATTTCATAAAACAAAAGTTACACCACACCACTACTCCAAACATACACCCAACCTTTTCTCGCCAGAGGGTTGACCTGTAAGGCGGGGAAGCTGCAAGCAAATCACATAGCTAGAGGCTGCTTTTTAATAAGGGTCTATTTATGTCTAGTTTGTTTTTTGCGTTTGCGGTTAAGAAGTGTTTTTGTAAAAAACTGAATGTTTTTTTTCTTTAAATTAATTTTTTTAGTGTTTTTAGATTATTTTGATGTGCTGATGTAAAAATAAATTTTAAAACAATGAGAAAAATATTATTTTGATGCATTTCCAAACAAAAAATATTTTAAAAAACAATCACTACCACAATGTCAAACGAGATAGAGTTGAGATTGGTACAAGTGCCTCTTGACCGGGCTTTTGTTCGACAAGTCATATCGTTTTATAACTCTTATTTGAGTTAATTTAGTAAGGTTCAGAGTAGTCAAACCTGTAGTTAATACTTGGGGTCGACTTGCCCAGGACCTAGATGGTGAATTGATCCTGGATCAACCAACTTTTGATTTTTTTTTTGAAAAAAATGACCTGAAATGACATCGTTTTTATATATATATAAAAATTTTATTGACTCATTTTAGGGCAGACTTTAGATCATTGAGTTGACTTGCTAGCCCAACCATGTCTTATAACTATGGTCAAACCAAATTTGTAATAGGTTTATGGTTTTCTAGATTGCTTGTTGGATACGAGGATTGAGTTCCTACATTTTCAAATATGTCACCTAAAATTACCTTTTTTTGAAAATTCTTTTGTTATTATCCATTACATAAATAGTAATGTTGAAGTTATTTCCTCATTTGATGCATTATTAGATTAGTGACTCGTGCTATGCTGCAGGTTGGATTAACATTTTTCTAATATAAAAAAGATGTCAATATAACCCGAGTCAACCATGTTTGACTTGACTACCCGCAACCTACAATATATGAGATTGTGATAAAAAAAAATCAAAATAAAAAAAAAGACCAAAGCTAAGTCAATAAACAAATATGAAAAAAAAACTCGAGTCAACTCAAGTTAACTTGACTAACATGCAACACGAGAAATGATGAAATTAAAAAAAATCAATTTCAAATAAAGAATTGCTTGCAGAAAAAAACTCGAGTCAAACCAGGTTGACTCGAATTACTCGCGACCTGTGATATGAGACTAAGATAAAAAATTAAAATAAAAAAAGACCTGGAAAACAAATCGAAGTTAGATAAATAAAAAAAATAAAAAAAAATTGAGTTAACCCAGTTAACTTAACTCACCCACGACTCGAGATAACCCCATGAAAAGGAAAGAAGAAAAAATTACAAAGTTCAAGGACCAATAATCTAATGTCAATGAATGGAAATGAAAAAAAAATCAATCTAAAAAAAGAAACTTTGAAAAAAAAATTATGAGTTAACTTGACTAATACACAACACAAATAACCCCGTAGACAAAAAAAAATAAAAAAATATAACAAAGCTTAAAGCCCAATAAAATAATAGCAAATGATGAAATTGAAAAACAAATTAATTTAAAAAAAATAATCATAAAAAAACTTGAGTCAAACCGGGTTAACTCGACTAACTCGTGACTCGTGATATAAGACCAGGATAAAAAAAATTAATTGTTTTAAAAAAAGTCCTGAAAAAAAGGGATTGAAGTTAAATCAATAAAAAAAATGGTTAAAAAAACTCAAGTCAGCCTGAGTTTACTTGACTCACTCGCGACTTGTGATAATCTCATGAAAAGGAAAGTAGAAAAATTACAAAGTTGAAGGCTCAATAATCTAATTTAAAGGATAAAATTTTAAAAAATTCAATTTAAACAAAGAAACATATAAAAAAAATTTGAGTAAACCCGCGTTAACTTGACTAACCCGCTATCCGGGATAAGAGATCAGGATAACCCCACAGGAAAAAAAAGTGGAAGAAATCACAAAGCTCAAGGCTCAATAGCTTAATATCAAATGATTAAATTAAATGAAATCAATTTTTAAAAAAGCACTTTAAAAAAGATCAAGTTAAATCAAGATAATATTTGAAATTAATGACTTTGGTCATTAAACTAGGATCGCCCTATATAAGAAAATATTAAGAAAAGACATTAAAATACTAGTTATTTTTTATGAAACACAAAAGGGTTTCTATAAATCTTTTAAAGGAAGGATTCTCAACATAAGTTTTTGGTAGACTATTTCTTATAATACTGAGTCTGGGTTTAGAATTGCCCTAATTTTGCTTAATTCTTCATAATAGACAGTGGTCTATGCTTGCATCAATCATAAAACTCCATAAATGTTTTCCTTTATCATGAAAGGATGATTTTTATATATGGTTTGAGATTACTCTAATACCTTATATATGTAGTTTAGTATAAATAGTCATAGAACAATTATCTTGCTTTTAGCTAAAGCTACCTCTATCTTCTGATAGGCTTTGATTGGTTTCTTAATCTAGAGCATATTAGGTATATGTATATACAATACACCCAAAACACCAAATGTTTTTTATAAGAGGGAAAATCTATATTCTCTTTTCCATTTTTCATCTATACATTAAATTCAAGAATGTCTAATAGTATGTCTTTGAAAGGACTTATAGAAATTTGGGTGAGAACAAAGCTCCTTACCTGCTGAGTATAGGCCTCAAATTAAAGCTAAGTCATGCAAATAGATAGTTTGAATCCCATAATTAAAAAGAAAAAACGTTGTTAGATTTTGATAAAATTAGAGAAAAAATAGCTAATAGTTCCTTGTTAGGTTTGGTGGTAATTCTGGACAAGTGAATAACATTGAAGATATTATGATGCTTCTATCATTCATCAAAGTTTTATTTCATTTTACATAACCATTTGATGTAATCGGCAAAGGCAATGCTTGGCCACATTAGAATTGGCTTATTCTTTCTTTCTTAATATCCATATCAAAATGATGGCCTTCCTCTTTGTATTATACTTTTTTTTTCTTTCATAAAACAGATTAAGACATTCTTCATTCATATATCCTAGTGTAGCACTAATGATAGACCAGTTGATGTAGGACAAACAGTTTATAAGGTTTTGATAACAAAATATAATCATGGATTTTTTATGGAATAGAGCTCAAGGTTACCATTCTTGTTTTAAAGAATAAGAAGAAGAGTGTTTAGGGTTCTTGAAATTTTGTGTTTATAAAAGAGGGGTTAGGGATTTTTCAAGTATAGGATGAAAAATTAAGAGTAGTAATCTAAACGTCACATTTAAAAGCCAAATTATGAGCATTTTTTAAAATTAAATTGATAAGATGAAATGTTTCATATGTCAAACATGTTTTAAAACACGATTGACTAATTTTAGGTGATTAGTGCCATTTATCACATCATGCTTTGTTGATTTTATCAATTGATTTTAGTACAAGTGTGATGGGTGTATATTTCTTCATTTGAGAAATAAAATAAGATGAAGGGCATTGTTTATCCCTAAAATAAACATATATGTCAATCATATAGAATGATATTTATTCATTATAAACATAAATAAAAAGAAAGCTGAAATCAATTGTGAATAAGAATAATCAACTAAGCTAGAATAGTCCTTGATAGATTATGAGATTTGAATGACCAATCAACCAAACAACTAAAAGTCATGATTGACCAATATATTTTGAATGCAAATGAATAACTAAAAGATATAATTCTATTTAGAACGAGAATCTTTAATAAAATAACTAATTACAAGTTACAAATTATTCTAAGATTCATATTTGTATCAATAGAAGAAGAGTTTAGTTTGTATTAAGATTTAATAAACCTCTTTATCTTATCCCAATATTTGTATAGGAATAGATTATTTATTTAAGTAGGACTCAAACTCTATAACAATATAAATAGGACCATATACAACTATAAATAATGGTCAGCCTCACATATTTAATTCCTATATTTTATTTTTCTAAAGGGTTTCTTTGCTTTTTTTTTACAACTTTTTAGTATATTTAAATGCTTGCATTCTCTCTCCTTAAAATTATGTATTTTTCTACACAGTTGTGCTTCTTGGAGCATATATCCCTTTTCAAGGGTTTGAGATCTAGAATCACACTTCTCATTTTATAAAAGTAGTTGTTGCCTCATCAAAATTTCAATCCCAAGTAAATTTAATTGGCAATAAAAAGAGAGAGAGGGAAGAAAGAAAGAAAAAAATCATGATAGAAAAGCCACGTATTAAGAGCCAAATTGAAAAATAAAAAAGGGACCATTGTGGATTGCACAATGCAATCTAAAGTGGAATAATGAGAGAGTTCACAACAAATTGTACAGTAAAAAAAATATCTTATAGTTTTTAATAGTGATATTGCCCACACACTACCATTAAGAATTTGTTGGAATCTAGTTTTTTATTTAATTATATGATAATAAAAATAAAAATTCATAAAAAAGAAGACAAATAAAAATTATGGAGGATGAGTGCTTTTTTCATCAAAATTATTTTTTAATTCAAGCTCATTGGATAAAAAATAACAATAATAAAGATAATATTTGCAAAAAAAATATAATGATTTGATATTTGCAAAAAAAAAAAAAGATTTGAACTACAAAAGCAAAAATACTTTTAAACAAATAACCTAATTTCCTTATTCATACATTTTTTTTTTATTTTGATGAAAAATGCTTTTTTTGAGAAATATTGTTTTTTAAATAAAAACTTATTATAATTGTGAAAGCAAGTTCTAAATAAAACATTAAAATTCATGAATCGATAATTTTTATGCACCTATATGAAAAAAAATTAAAAACAATGATTTTGAGAAAATTATATAAAATGTTTACAATAAAAAACTTTAAAAAATAGATAATTTATTCTCATTAAATATCAATGAGAAAATTATTTTAAAATTTTTGTATATTAGGCTAAAACACAATTATTCATAAAATAATCTACTTATATTAGGCATAAAAACAATGATATAATTGGATGATCTATTAAATACTCTATTTTAATAAATTGATGTAAAGAGATTTTTTTCTTAAACTTTAGAAAGTAAATAAAAAAAAGAGAGAAATTATATATAAAAAAGAGCGAGGTTAGGGGCGCATGGGCATGGCCTTCCAACATAGGCACTCCTAGCCCTAGAAAAAATAGACCATGCATGCATGGGCCTAGGAGGTCAGGACAACACACCTAGTTGTTTTTTTAAATAGGCAAAAGTGCTAAATTTTTTAAATACTAGACGACACAACATGTAAAAAAAGTCAAGGTCCGAGCTTCTAGATTCTAAAAACCCAATTTTAAACTTGTTTTCACCTAAAAATACACCGAAAGCATCCTAGGAATCTTAATAAATTTATTTCAATCCCTTAAAAAAGCCTAAAATAAGAAAAATTTAGCCGAATAAAAAAAAACCTCTACAAGTTTTGATATACTTTTTTTTGACAATTTTAAAGTAAAACACCATTTTTATTGAATCCCTCTCTCTAAAACGAACCCATTGTCACAAAAATTGGTCTTTTGGGTGACTTGAATTTGATTAATCAATGACTTTCTCTCTACTCACTAATTTCTTAGTGACTCTCTCTACTCTTAAATTCAAGGGACTGAAACATAAACCAAATAAAATCTTGGACTAAAATGTGAAACTCTAAAAAAACAATGACAAAAATAAAAGTAAAAACCTGAAGGATCAAAGTGTAGTTTTTGAGGACCAATGAAGAGTAAAAATAATAAAATGATATTATTTTGTTTTTGTGTTAAATTTGGTACATGTTCTAATTTTTTAATTGATAAAATTAAATCTTAATTTATAAAATTGAGCATCAATTTAATGTGAGGATATTTTTGACATTACAAACATGATGCAGCGCGCAAACCAAAACAAATTATTAGGTTTAAAATATATGAACATGATATGGAAGGACACAACAAAAATATTGCTTTACAAATATTCCATCGGTGTAAAAACTGTATTTCTATCGATATAAAAATCATTGATGGATTTACTGATGGAAATGTGTCATCGACAAGTGTCTCATCAAGGGTTTCAAATGCATCAGTAATTCAATTGGTGATTTAAATTCTAATGGATAAGGCAACAAAATATTCGCATTTGTGGTAAAAATCATTAATGAACTAATTGTTAGTAATATATCATGCATGAGCGATGAATTGACCGATAGAATCACCGAAAAATATGTTCTATTGGTGAATCCATTGGTCTCTATCAAAACAGTTCACAACTCACTATAATTATCTGAGGAAAATGTACCTATTATACCGGCAGAATGACTGACAAAACTTTTATGTCCATCGATGATTTTGTTGGTATTGTAGTAATTTTTTTCTTAAATATTATCAAACAATTTCACATTAAACAACATCAAAAAACTAAATTGAATTAAAGAACACATTTTATATTATTAATTTATAAAAATCAATTATAAATGTCTATATATATTAAAAACAAATTGGAGCTGCATATGGAGCTAGAGGTGGAGATAGTGGGGGAGGAGAATTTCATGGATATCCATAAAAGGGAGGATAATGACTAAACATGTATGGCATCATCTCCTCCCATTGCTACCTACTTCGTTCTTCATACTTTGTCTCCATTTCAACCTTTAAAGAACCAATTTGTTTTTCAAGCAACTCCTCAATAGTTGGTGATGACTACCTCAGGCTGAATTATAAGGTGCTTACAGTTGAGACACTACACCTAACCTCATATCTCTGGTCGTAGTCACAGTGACTTCACTAGGGACTTCCTAGTTGGACTGAGCTTTGTTTATTTGATTGTTTGCTACCCTATTTATTTTGCTGGTTTGTGTAATTTAATTTTAGAATGCATTTTTTTTATATAGTGCTCATGCATAAATACATGAAATATTGATTAATGCCTTCATATATTTTAATTTTGAGAATAAACTCAAGTCTAGGTTAGGTGGAGGAGTAACGGTCTGCCTTATGACTTTCAGTCGGGGTTTAGATTTGTAAAACACCCAACTATGAGTTGAGCGTTTACTTGGTAATGACGGTCATACTGTGATCCAACCATTCCTTATAAGCTCTCATATTGCCTTAATAAAAAGTGATAACTAGGCAGATCATAGACCCTTTTGAGACTAGATAGTAAGCCTAACCCTTATGTAGTGGCTAGAACTCGCCCTTAGGATATGGACTACCTAATAATTTATTTTGAATCAAGGTAGACCTGATCAATAATCCTAAACTCCGTAGGATTTTCTCAGCTAAAACCATGACTTTTTATGAATACAAGCAAAAATCTAAGATGAAGTAACTAGCTGGGGGAATTGTCTAAGGACCAAGGCTGAGAAATTACCGTACATAAGAACCATTTTGTCTTTTTTAAATGAAAAGGGATCAAACCCACCTTTATTTTTTGTACTCTCTAATATGTGTGGGATTTAAATAGATGAGGACTTGAAAAAATCTTTTCAGATTCATCAGACTATAGATTTTTGCCCATATTTAACAAAGAAGTCATGGATTAGCTCTTTGAACAAGTTAATCCATATTCGATGTACGTGTACATACACTTGTATCCATATGCATACATGCATTCATGCTTTGAGGTCAAATGTCATGAGTGCATACACATGCTGAAACATAGGTCCCGGAAAGTCCAAATTTACAGAGTTTACAACACCCGATTTAGACAAAAAAAAAACATGGAAGATTAAGAAAACACTCATTATGATGCTCACTTGCAAAAAGAGTTGAACTCCCTAAAGGTTAATTAGCATGCATCGCTAGCTTGCTCGAGCAAACACTCAAAAACATCTCTGGTAAAGTTCCGTCCAATTAGCTTATGACTTTTGTTCACACTCAAGCAATAATTCAGCCCAAAGAAAGGATGGGTGGATTGGGTCAAAAACCCTAGTGGAATATAGCATTTGTGTAGTCAATAATACATGTATCGACCCAGGCAGTTGTAGATGCATTCGCTAATGAAACCCTCAAGACAAATTCCTCTGAGGACATTGATTATGATAAGATAGTAATGTTAGAAGCAAGAGTATGTGCTATTGAAGGAGTGGATTTGTATGATCCTGTGCAAGCTGCAAAGATGTACCTAGTTCTGAATGTAATTGTACCAAAAAAGTTTTGCGTGCTTGAGTTCATAAAGTACACTGGAACTCAGTAACCTTACCAGCGGGTTAACCTCTCATTAGCAAGGAAAGCCCGAAACATGGTGAGAATCTTCCTTCCTAATTGAATCATCACCAACCTTAAGTCTTATTGTAACAAAATAGCAAAAGTAGTGCATGATAAAAAATTATCGATGTATTTCTTTCAAGACAGTTTGAGTGGGGGCAACATTAAGCTAGTACATGAGATAAGACAACACAAAGATCTGGAAACGAAAATACCTCGTGGATGCTTTCATTAAGCAGTATAAATACAATATGGATATTGTTCCTAATAGATCAAGTTTGTCGCTTCTAGAGAAGGGAGAAAGAAACCATAAGAAAGTATACTCAAAGGTGAAGGGATCTAGTTGTGCAAGTACATCCTCCACTGCTAGAAAAAAAGATGGTCAGCTTGTTTACCAACATTTTTAAGACACTTTACTTTGAGTTCTTAATTGGAAGTGCAGCCCAACACTTTACTAACCTAGTAATCGTGGCCAAAAAAATTGAACAACCTATCAAGTAGGAAAAATCAAAGGTCCAACCGTGAAATCTGAAATCATGATAAGACATGACTTGGGAAATGGCTCTTAAATTAGAAATCTTGTTCGATCGGATCTCATTGTATCATTGGCTGCTCAAACACCATTATCAAATATTGATATACCTTTACCACTCAAAGATATTTATTAGCATCTCTTCAACACTAGACATATTACCCTAGCTCCATCATTTTAAAACCACCATTCCCTAACTAGTACAATCTAAATGAGAAGTGTGAATATCATGATGGGATCCTCAACCATTCAATCAAAAGTTGCAAGAATTTCAAATATCAAGTCTAGAATCTAGTAAGTAAGGCACAAGTTGAGTTTGTGAAGGATAACAATATCTACTACATAGCCACTAGGCCATCCTCAACATAACAAGTGATTGAAAAATGTTAACAAAATATAACCTAATATAGGGTGTTGCATTGTCAATCTTCTATTATAGAACTTTGTTACTCTTGTTTTTAAGAATGTTTTTCATGTATTGGGATCACATCTCATCTTTTTTAATGAAATATGCATCTTTTTTTTTCTCTTCGTTGTTTTGAATCAGAAGATGTTTTTTGTGAAAGTAATAACTTGGTATTTTATTATTGTCCATGATTGGATAAATATAATGACAGAAATGATCAAACCCTAAGATACGTCATGTAAAAGACTAGAAGGCAATCTTTATGATTTCAAAAATCATAAAATTGACCTTTATAACTGATTCCACGACTCTATTAGTTTTTGCAAAAATATTAATTGCCAAAATAATCATGAAAAAATGAATTTGCCTTTTAATTTCAGAAATAATTCGATGTTTTCTTAAAACAGTGTTTAGACAACTTTTATAAAGTGGCAAACGAATCATTAAAGCAATTCCCCTTTTGAAGTGACGAAACAGTTTTGAACCAAGACATGAAAAATACACAAAAAGTTCACACCCTATATCTCCTAGGCCATATTTTAGTTGTATGTGTAATTACATGTAGTTTGATTTGCTAGTTATTATTTCATAAAAACATAAGTTTTTTGCAAAATTTTCAAACCATTACATTAGAAGAGGACACAATTTATCGATTCTAACTGCTTGTGCTTGAAATGATGAAAGACCATTTTTGTTATATCTTTATATTCTAAAAATATATCTTTTGTGGTCTCTAATTGAGCTTAAATAAGTTTTTCTTCGTAAGAACCCTGACTCGGATCACACCCCATACTAGGGGCAAATGAATATTTCAAAGATTAGGACTCGATCCTGACTAAGATCACACTTCACACTGAGGGACAAGCAAAACTTCAAAGATAAAAGACCGAGGAGAGGCTATGAAAAAACCAAAAAGCTCGAGAAATCCAAATGTTAGGGGGCATGCTAAAAAAATAGAGAAAAGACCAAGTCAAGGTCAAAATAAGATGAGGAGGCCACACCAAAGCAATAAATAAGTATGAATCAAAGAAAAAAAAGTATGAATCAAAGAAACATGATGAAAAAAAAGAACGACACAATAATAGTGATCCTAAGTCTTTAAAACCTTGAAACACTCTTTAAGCCTACAAATCATTTTCTTTCATAGCCAAAGGTCATAGCCTCATTATGTGCTTTTAAGAGTTTTTTCTAATCAAGCAAGTAAGTAACTGGACTTATAAACAATGGTCTCAAAATGCAGAAGAACTTTTTCACAAGAATCATGATGTCATGAATAGAACTACTTGACATTATTCATGCTGATAAATAAGTGCTAAAAAGAGATAAATGTTTCTCAAACTAAACCTTGAGTTTTTACTCGAGCCTTTTGCTTTGAAAGCCATTAAAACAAAATATCACCTCATCATTTATCTTCACCAGACCGAATAACATTTTTCCTAAAGAAAGATTAAACCCCTTAGGAATTGTAAGAAATTCAAAACAAAAGGTTTACATTGAGTAAATTTCTATTTTTAAACAAATTCATTTGGACCACGGATAACCCAACTTTGAGCTAACACTTCTTTCTCAACCATTACCCTGTCAATTCTCAACCAAAAATGCATAAAAGATCCATCTTAGTGATGAATGACATGTCTTGGGGTTACAATAAAAGAAAACACTTTCAAAGTTACATCTTATGATTTCTTTACAATGATTAGACTTAAATATACACGATCCTTAAAATTTACAAGTTGATCTCAAAACAAGAAAGTGATTCTCAAACAAAAAGGGTCATTGACCGAGTTTGCAAAGTTCTTGACAAAAATAACATTGACACTTTTTGTGAGTCATCCTTAAAAATTTAAGCAGTCAGGTGGCAATGCAGTGGACCCTGAGAGGGATAACATATAATATCTAGATTAGCTAGGGCAAATAAGCACATAATCAAATGATGATTCAGCAAAATCCATCAAAGTTATGAATAGCTTCTGGCAGTGACAAATGCCTTTGATGAGAAGTAGAAGAATGAGCACAATTAGATCAGCCGAGGAAAATGTTGCTAAAAAAACAATCTATGATTTGATGAACTCCATCAGCAATGCTACACTTAGGGGGGCATCTTCCACAACTAAAATGTCTATTTTACCCTTTGAAAGATAACCATGACACCTGAAAGATGTTAACACATGAGTGCACTTTCATAGATGTTGAAAGCTTGCACACAACATGATCAAGTTAGGGGGCAATTTGCAAATATCATTGACAAAATAATTATTGAGTGGGCAATGGCACAAGACTACCATGATTGGGGACACCATCCGACTAGAGGGGCAACATCATAACTAAAATGTTTGTCAACTAATAATTTTCAACTGAGTGGAGCTTTATTTGTTAGATAAGGTTTAAGTTGCGCAATAAAAAAACAGTCAAACACATTAACCACATTGGTTAAAACTCAAATAGGCTAAAGAGTCAAATGACCAAAAGAACTCATCTCAAGAATTACAAACTTTGTCCATCAAGCATGGCAAAGAAAAGAGGGGCCTATATTTCCAACCAGGTAAGGATGTATGCATGTCATCATTTGATGTGAACCTCGTGCTCACGTGGTCACACAACCCACAATCAAGATTGAGATTTGATCCCGGAAAGCCAAAATAGGTCTAATAGGAATGTGACACTATAGAAACCTGCCCTCAAGGCACCAACACTATTAGAATGAAGAAGAATGATGCCATGAATCCAATTAAACTTTGATAAGTCAGATTCAGTTCATTCAAGAACTGAAGAATACAAGAATCACTCTCACACGTTAAAACCGAAAAATTCAGAAGTAATATTCATCAATGGCTGTCGAAATTTAGATTACCTGTGTTTAAATAGTTTTTAAAAATTAACCCTAATGGATCTACCTCTATGGGCTGAACTAACCCATATATAAAACTGAACTAGAAACCCTAAACAGAAAAGCCAATAACCCGATCCAAACAAGCCTTGGATCCTACCTCAAAATAAGATTTTAATTAAGCCCAAACATGAAAGAAAATAATAAAAATAATTAATCTGTCATTAAATAGCATCAGCCCTTCTTTCCTTGTAGCTAAGATGAATAAGAAATCCTTATAAGAAAAAGGATTCTGGAACATTAATGAATCATTGCCACTCTTGAAAATTATGTTGCAACTCATTAAAGATTCTTATGGAACTAAAAAATTTCCAAAACAAGCTGCCACATCCTTTTAGAAAAAAGATCATTGCCAAATAGGAAGTTCATATGTCAAAAGAAAGTAAATAACAAAATTAATACAACCTATTCTGACCTAAATCGTAAGTCCATTCCAAACTCCGATTCACCTGAACATTTACCATAACATAGAAAAATACCTCTGGAATCTTCTGGTAAAGTTTCAACTTGATCCAACAGTTGGATTTGGAGTTATGCTCAATAGCGTAAAACTGAACGATAGAGAATTTTACACCAAAATCCGAATCTGACCTTGCTTGGGTCATATCACAAGGCTGATTTATATCATCATTGCATTTGTTTTTGCAAAAACTTTCCAGGAAAAATCCTCAATGAAATCCAACCGTGCCATTAAGAAAGACGGATGTCAGCCTTGCAATCAGAAAACACTAAGAATTTTAACCCTGTTATTAGGAATCTCAAATCCAACCTTGTCATCAGGAAATCTTTAATTTTAACCCTGTCATTAGGAATCTCAAATCCAACCCTGTCATCATGAAATCTTTATTTTTAACCTTGTCATCAGGAATTCTCAGTTTCAACCCTACCATCAGGAAGTCCAATATCAGGAAGGACATATGTTAGCCTTGCAATTAAAAAAACACCAAGAAGTTCAACCCTATAATCATAAATCTTTAATTTTAACCTTGTTATAAAAAATCCTCTATTCCAACCATTCCATCAGGAAGGACAGGTGTTAGCCATGTAATCAAGAAACACCAAAAAGTTCAAGCCTGTTATTAGAAATCTTTAATTTTAACCTTGTTATCAGGAATCCTCCATTCCAACCTTGCCATCAGGAAGGATATATGTTAGCTCTGCAATTAAGAAACACCAAGAAGTTCAACCCTGTCATCAAGAATCCTTCATTCCAACCATGCTATCAGAAAAGACAGGTGTTAGCCTTGTAATTAGGAAAACACCAAGAAGTTCAACCTCATCAGGAATCTTCAATTTTAACGTTGTTACCAGGAATCCTCCATTCCAACCCTGCCATCATAAAGGATAGGTGTTAGCCTTGCAATTAAGAAACACTAAGAAGTTCAATTGTGTCATCAGGAATCTTTAATTTTAACCTTGTTACCAGGAACCTCTAATTTTAACCCTGTCATCAGAAATCTTCAAATTTAACCTTGTCATTAGGAACCTCCTATTTTAAACTAATCATCAAGAATCCACCATTTCAAACCCTACCAATAGGAAGAAAATTTTCAATATGCCATCAGAAAGGATAAGTGTCACCCCTACAATTAGGAAATACCAAGAAATTTAACCCTATCATCAGAATCTCAAATTCAATCTTGTTATTAAAAAATCTCCATTTTAACTCTTTTAGATAGTGCGTCTTTGAGTCATATCTCTTCTCTTCTGAGTACGCCTTTCTTGCCCTCACTTGCTAGATAATGTGCTTTCTAACCCTATCTCTTTCTTTATAAGTGTGCTTTCCAACTCTCGCCTATTAGATAACGCATTTACTATCCCTATCTCTTTCTTTCTAAGTGCGCTTTTGAGCCCTCATTTTTCAGATAGCACGTTTTTTAGCCATATATCTTTTACACAATGCTTTTGGCTCTATTCTCTTCTGAGTGTGCTTTTAAGCTCTAACTTCTGACTCTTTTGTTGAGGATCTATCATTCTCTAAGGTATCTGTGAATATCTCATCGTTCTAAAAAAAGGATTAATTATTTCTTGATCTGGAAAAATGCACAATCTCTTATATTTTCTTTTTTACAAGCTTATTATCTAAAGTATCTTACAAGACTTTCTGTTGTAACCTAATTTTAGGTTTCCTCCAAAATTGTCTTTTTCTTTAAAAGTAAAAAAAATTAACAAAAATAAAAATAAAAATAAAATAAAGAAATGAAAAAAAAAGATTGGCAACTTGGAAAGAACAGGTTGACAAAGCTTTTAAACGCATGAAGGAACCAAACAGAGACTTTGAACAAAATAAGGAACCCAACTGTACTTAAGATTGAAAGACAATGCAGATTCAGGGTTAAATTAAATGATTATTAGACGAGTTTGTATAAAAATTAAGCCTGAGGACTTAATTAGATTTTTAAAAGGCCAATTTGATTTAATCATGGGCCCAACGAAATGTTTTAATTAAGTTTAAGAATTAATTTTGGGCACATTAAAAGAATTGGTTAACTACAAAAACTTAATTAGACTTTTAATAGGTCAAATTAATTTTATTAGGGACTTGATTGGTGAAAAATAAATTTGGATTTAATTGAGAAAATTGGAATTTTGAAGGTCCAAATTTAATTCTTACAAGCTCAATCGAGTGAAATTGGGGGTAAAATTGAAAAAAGAATCAAAGTTTGGGGGTCAATCAAGGGTTAAATAAAAGAAATTCAAGACCAAAAACCTTTTTGCAAAATGCACATGAATCTAGGGGCCAAATTCAGTTGTAAATAAGGGTGAAATTAGAAAAATAAAAGTTTGAAAGTTAATTAATGGTCAAATTGAACAAATACAAAATCAAGGATCATAGAGTAATAAGCATTAAAGGCTGGGGGTTCAATAAAATATGCCAGGGATAAAATTAAGAAGATTTTTTGGAATTAGGCTCAATAGAGGGTGTTAATAGCAGAACTTCAACTGTTTGATGACTAAAGTTGAATTAGGAATGTTTAAATAGATTTGGGGTGGTGGGGGGGGGAACTAAACGACATCGTTTTGATTTAAATGAAATGACATATTTTATATAAAACAATGTCGTTTTGTTTAAAGTTAATTATAAAAAGAAATAAAAAGAAATGACGTTGTTTTTTGCTGCACTGTTGATTATCTTGAACCTTCACCTAACCGAAGCAACAAGAATGGCAGCCTTGCTGCACCTCTCCCAGCCTTCCCTTAAACTAGACAAAAGGACTTACCCCTACATACCATGTCCTCTGCATCCGTACCCACACAAAATAAAACAACTTCTTTTACAACACCAAATTCACTATTATAAGGGGCCAAAAAAACACAGCTACCCTTGTATCATAATTAAATCAAGGGAGGAGATAAAGTGGTGACAAATCAACAACAAAGAAAGGGAAGTCGAGAATCTTCCAAAACCTCTATAAAAGCAGTCTTGGAAGAACACTAAAAAGAAGAAGGGTACCACTTCATGCTATAAGGCACTACCCTTAACAAAACCAAGAAGGAACTCGAGAAAGAGAAAACTAAAAGGAGAGAGAGAAAAAAAAATCTCATATGTTCTAGCCAACATAACCAGCAAAAAAAAAAAAAAACACCATTCAACTTCAAACAAACATCCACCCTCCTGCACTAAAGCAACGAAAACTAAAACCAAACTTCCCCTTTACCCAACACTACTGGAAAAAAATTAAAAAACTATATCAAGGATCTTTTTAAAAAATACCAGATTTAGGTTGTCTTTATTTTAACAGGCCCTAAACAAGTTCAAAAAATTCAAAACAATTCAGGGACCATTTTGAAATTATTTGTGGGTCACTTGCGTATTTTTCCAATAATTTTTCTTATTATTGGGTTGTATACTTACACTGTAAAATATGAATCCGGTATTAAAAATACTTGATTTTTCTCCAAAATTTCAAAAAAATCCAAAAAATTCAAAAAATTGGTCATTTTAAAAAATACAAAAATATGTTTTGTTTTCGTGTATACGGCTAAATTCTAAAGGTTTTCCATGCTTATTTTCTAAAAACAAAGGTGCATTTTTATCATGTTTTAAAAATACCAAAACGGATATCGTAACCAGTTTATGATTATCCATTAGGATTTGGCCAAAATCCAAAAATACCATAAAAATTAATTTGTTTAATAACGTAATGCATACTCCAAATATTAAATTAAATAAATTAATAACGATAAACATTAGGAATTAGCTATAGACTTTATTATTTGAGGATATAAAATTACACTATAAAGTATATCCTCAAATATTAAAGATATGAAGTAGGAAATAAGTGCAATGCTAAAATTTGAGCCTTGGAATTGTTAAGATTTAATCCGATAAGATATAAACTTTTTTACAAAGGGAGATCTATCTCGAACTTTAGATAAGACCAACGAATAAAAACAATACTTAGAATAACAATCAATCAACAATGCAGCTTACCATAGGTAGGGTGCATTGAGGGTAATGTGTCTTTCCCTTGCACAATTAGTCCCTTTACCTAGACTCTCGCAGAATATAGGTTTTCTAATGACCATGATACTAAGTTTCAACTCCTTTAAAAATCATAATTTTATGATTAAACCCAAAACCCTCTCAATCCAAGACGTAGATCTGTCATTCAACGTCATGCACACCACATAATTATTTATACCTTTCCCCTTTAATGACCCTAGGCCTTGTTTGGATTTATCAAAATTTATTTCCAGTGTTTTCTTGTACTGATTTGTGGCTATACTTTCAACCTCTCCAAGTTAATTTCCTGAATCATTTTTATCATCTATAATTATTCATTCAATGTATCCTAATATTTTATTTAATTTATCCTTGTTAAATCTTTCCTATTAAAGTTTTACCATGTTTCTCAATCATCTTATTTATAATTTCTCAAGACTTTACAAGGAAGAAATATCATAAATTGTTCTTAGACTCGGGTATGGATTTAAAATTTCAGGGATTTAAAGGAGAGAAGAATGCAAACCCTTAGTTTTGAAAAAAAAATTAATTTAAATTTATTAATTGAGTAAAATTGACTCAATGATAAACTTGATTAATTCAAAAAGCTATATATAACAATGATAAATAGTTAGATATGGAGTTTTAAGGACTAAAATTTCTAGCCATGATTTATTTTTAGAAGGTTGATGAGATAAGATTGATGAGATAAGATAACCATTTAAATGAAAACCCCCAAAATAAAAAAGGAGGGTATTATCATAAATTGCAGGATATTGACTAGTATAAATGCACACTTGGCTTTTTATGTTGGCCATTTAGAGAATAAGAAAGGGAGAAGTTTTATTAAATCTTTTTCAAAATTTCTTCAAAAAAATCTCATCTAAACACATGAAATAAAGGATAAAAAAAGGTTGGAAGGAGATCTAAGCTAGGAAATTGAACAAATTATAGGGTAATTGTTGCTTAAGAAGGACTGTTTTGAAGAGGAAAAGAAAGGAAGAAAGGGGTGAAGGGGAACTTATTTTTTGCCATTTTCTACCAAATTTTTTGTGTTTAAGAGGTGAGGAAGCCTAATCTAAGCTTAATTTAAATTTTTAACATGGATTTTAATGAATCGTGCATTGTTTTGTATTATGGAAAAACTGGGTTAGAGAATTTAATGGTTTAAATAGGTAGTTTAATGCTAGAAACATGTTTGTTATGGTGATTAAACAATGGGTCAAGTGTCAATATGAGACAAAGTGAAGAAAAATCTTACCTCCTTTTTTTATGCATAGGTTTGGCCAAATATGCAAAAAATGAGAGGATAATTAATGTAAATGGTTTATGAGATCATCATGAAAATGTGTTTTTTAGCCTAATTGTGTGTGGTGGATATTAAATTACAAGGAAAGAATGGAAGTTAGATATAATGATGATGAAATTAACTTGTGTTGACAGGGGATACTACTGCGAGCAGACCATAGTCTATAGTAGGAGCTGGGACATCAGGTGTGGCAGGTAAGTGTCTAACACTTATCCTATTTAAATTAATACACAAGTATAATTGTTAATTTAATTCCTTACAACTTTTTAAAGTGGCATTAAAAAATAAATAATTTGGTGGATAAAGAAAAAGAGAAATAAGAATTGAGAATTTGATTAGTCGTTCCCGATATGAGAGACCAATGATGATCATTGGTATCGGTATTTGCCTGAATTTAATTAGTCATTTTTGGTATGAGAGACTAATGATATCAATTATGATCATTGGTATCGACATTTACCTTAATTGATTAGTCATTTCTGAGACTAATTATATCAATGATGATCATTGGTATCAACATTTACTAGAGATTTGATTTGCTGATTCTGGAATATGGGGAAGGCTAATGATGTCAATGCAAATACATTGATATCAACACGTACTGAAACTTGATTAGTTATCCAATGGACTGCAAGCTAATGACACTAGGTGAATTGGTATCAACATTGTTTAGTGGGCCCGGGTCATGGGTGACTAATGATATTATGATGTTTGATGTAGATAATAGGTTAAGGATTATCACATAATAATAGGATATTTATTTATATTCTTTAATGTTTTAACTGTTCATTAGATATTCCTTAGTTGATGTATTGTATGTTATCATACTCACACCAAGAGTAGACTTACTCTATCTTTTTTGTTCATATAGATTAGGTATATTACTTGTATTTTGAATTGTAATATTATTTTGTTTTAAACATGTAAACATGAATGCTTAACTTTTATTGTTGTTTATTAGTATATGTTATTTTCATTTGTTGCTAACTTGAAATCAATGAAAAATAAGAGATGATATAATAATAAGTGAATGAACGAGTCATGACTGATTTGAGTTGAGTATTGGTTTAAAATGATTGGATCGGTTTTGTATTGATTGATATAAGTTTGTGTAAATATATAATTAGTCTAAAAAACCTAATATATGATATGCTGCCCAAATCGGTTTACCATTTTGGATTACCAAATGATCTGGTTAATTGATTGATAGGAGGAATAACGAAATTGACTACTGTTTAATTCGGTTAATCAAACCGGTCAATCATTTGTTTGACCATTAAAGACATTAGTGAAATTTAGTAGTAACCAATCGATCAATTGGTTGTGCCAATATCAACAAGTCAATTGTTCTAACTCATAGTAAACTGATACTATTTCAAAAAACAAATATTGGGACCTTTACAAATGTATTAAGTAATGACCTCTGCTTTTGTTTAATTAATATTTTTTTAATCTCAAACTTAATTGAGTGTCATTTACCATTTCTTTTCTCTTTTTTATTTTATTTTTAATTTTAGGTTTCAACTGCAACTTAAGTATAGTTATGAAAGTCAATCCAATTCAGTGAGTTAACTCGGGTCTTGGTTGAGTTTCAAATCATAAAAACCCAGGCTCGCAACTATCCTGGTCAAACCCGGGCGACCCGCCAAGTTAACCTGAAACTTGGGTGACCTAGTGTACCCTGGATGAGACCTAACTTTTTTTTTACATTTTTTTATTTCTTTTTAATAAACTCTAAAAATATAAAATTAATTTATTAATACGTAGCCACTCATATATTTTGTATAGCCTACATCTAAATAAATTATTTCTTAATTTTTTGATATGAGATAATTATACTACACTTCACATTTCTTTTTAATATCCTACATTCACATTTTTTATATAAACTTATTTTTATTCTTATCACTATTATCATTATCATTATCATTACTATTATAAGCACCACCACTATTATTATAACAAACTATTATTACTACTATTATTACCATTATTATTGTTGTTAATAATATTATTATCAGTATCGTTATCGTTGTTGTTGTTGTTGTTCATTATCATCATTGTTATCATTACTACTATAACTATTATTGTAATTATAATTATTATCATTGGTTTAACTATCACAATTATTATTATTATTATTATTATTATTATTATTATTATTATCATCACAATTATTACTATTATCACCATAATTATTGATATCATAATCACTACAACCATCATAATAAACTCCTATTACTATCACCATCACCATCACCATCACCATCACCATTATTACCACAACCACAAGGTCCACAACCACCACCACTAATTATAATTATAATTATAATTATTACCATTGCTTGAACTATCACAATCACTATTGCTATATTATTATTATTATTATTATTATTAGTCATATTATTATTCCTACTATTACTACTACTATTGCTATCTTTACCGCTAATATCATCATCATTATTTTAATTATTATTAATATTATTATCACCATAATTATTTACCATAATTATTACCACCACCACCACCACTATCATGGCTATTATTATTATCATCACTATTATTACCATTATTATCACAATTAGTAGTATTATCATTATCATAACCCTACTAATATTATCATTTCTTACTACTATTAGCACTAACATTACTATTACCATTAACTTCACTATTATTATTACTACTACTACTACTATCATAAAAAACTACTACCATCACTATAATTATTATCACTATTATTACCATTATTATTGGTTTCATCATTACTATTATTATTATTACTATTATAATTATAATTATAATTATTATTACCACTACCATTACCACCACTATTATTGTTGTTGTTCTTCTTGCTACCACTATTGGTAATAATAAAAAACTTTCTAACTTGAAGTGATTTTTCCAAATAAAATAGATAAAATAGGGATTGAATCTAAAAAGAAAAGAAGTTCAAGGGATGCTGTGTTTTTTTTTTTCATGGGCAGCTTGAAAACCGAGGCATATAAGAGAGAAATGAAGGGAAAAAAGAAAATCAAACCAATACCAAATCGAACATCATCATTATACATGTGCCGCCCAAAAAGAAAAAGAAGGCTTAGACGCATCCAATGCCACAACAAAACATTTTTTTCCACCACTGCAGTCATCCACACACGCCGCCTAAAAGCGACAGAGTAGCTGATACGCTGACGCGTGTTGTGCTCATATCAACAACTTATTTTTTATGTGTCGAAAGACAACATCACCCCATGACCAAACAACTATTGCTAAAAAAGCCATCATGAAATGATGAATTGGCCCCCTGTAAAGATGCTTCGAGAATTTTCCTTTCAAGGTTGGTACCAGCAAATCCCCTAGTCGTCGTCCCTTCAAGTTTTTTAATATGTGGGTTGACCACCCTAATTATATAGACTTAATATCTGAAGAATAGCAATCCCCAGTGGCTGGTACTTATATGTTTGTTTTGTGCAGGAAACTCAAGTCTTTGAAGAGTCCTTTGAAGACTTTAAACAAGCTTCATTCAGTCACAACTCATAGAGAGTTGCTAGAATTGAGGCTGATTTGGAGTATCATCAATACCTCCTTGATGATTCCAGAGATGACATCTCTCTCCTAAACAGGGTTAATCAATTGAAGTTGAATCTTTTCAACCTTAAGTCTGCTGAGAAATTGTTTTTACTCAAAAGCTCAAGTGTAATTTCTTCAAGGACAGTGACAGAGGTTCAAGTTTCTTTCATGCTTTGATGAGTCACAAGCACATGAAAAGTTTCATCCCTGTCATCCAGCGTAGTAATGGAGCTATTACTATCTCTATTGATGAAGTTGGTGCTGAATTTATCCACTTTTATCAAAACCTCCTTGGCACTTCATCGTTTACCTCTCCACTTGATGAGGTTATTCATAGTGGTCCTTGTCTTGATGAAACCCACTCTGATTTTCTCTTGGCTCCTATGTCCAACAAAGGTACCAAGAAAACTCTCTTCAACATTGGAAATGACAAAGCTCCTAGTCCTGGTGGATATTCATCTCTTTTCTTCAAGAAGTCCTAGGACATAGTTGAGGCTGATTTCTGTGAGACGGTTTAGGATTTCTTTTCCTCTGAAAAGATTCTCAAGCAGATTAATCATTTCATTATTGCTCTGGTCCCGAAATCTGCTAATGTTAACTCTGCCAATGATTTTCGATCTATCTCATGCTGCAATGTGGTCTACAAAGTGATCTCCAAGATTCTTATTGTAAGACTCAGTCGTGCCCTCCAAGACATTATTGGTCCAACTCAGAATGCTTTCCTTGGAGGAAGGAATATGATAGGTAACATCAATCTGGCTCAAGAGTTTCTCAGGCATTATGGTAGGAAAAAAACCTCCCTACGATGCCTCATAAAAGTTGATTTCAGGAAAGCCTTTGATTCGGTGCATGGCCTTTTCTCAGAGAGCTTCTTCATCTGCTGGGTTTCCCTCAGCGTTTTGTCCATCTTGTTATGCTATGTGTGGAAACTTCTTCTTTTTCTGTTGTTATCAATGGCAGTTTATATGGTTTCTTACCTGGGAAGTGTAGAGTTAGACAGGCTGACCCTCTTTCTCCCTATCTATTTCTTGTTTGCATGGAGTACCTCTCCCGTATGCTGAAGATAGCATCTCAACAACCAGACTTCCACTATCACCCGAAGTGTGCATTTCACCATATCTGTCACCTTACTTTTGTTGATGACATTCTTCTGTTATGTCGGGGGGATAGACCTTATGTTCGAATTCTTCTAGAGCAGCTGCATATCTTTTGCCAGGCCTCAGGGTTACACATTAATGCAGGGAAATCTTCTATTTATTTTGGTGGAGTTGGAGTCAGTATTAAGCAGGGTATCCTCCAAGATTCTTGTTTTTCTGAAGCAGCTTCCCCTTCAAATACCTTGGTGTCCCCCTCAGTCCCCACAGGCTTCTTGCTAGCTAGTTTCCCCCTCTCCTGTATAAACTTGAATTGCTATACAAGGCTGGATGGGCAAGCATTTATCCTATGCTTGGCGGGTGGAATTAATTAGATCCGTTCTCTTTGGTATGGTGCAATTTTGGCTCAATATTTTCCCCATGCCGGATATTGTCATCAACCAAATTACTTGCATTTGCAGGAACTTCTTATGGACTGGTAACACAGCCAGAAGTAAGTCTGCCTTAATAGCCTGGAAACACATTTGTTTGCCAAAGGATGAAGGAGGTCTGGGGCTCTATGCCATCAAGGCAAGGAACTGTTGTTTCATCGCAAAACAGCTATAGAATATCCATTTAAAGACTGACTCAATTTGGATTAGATGGGTGCACCATTTTTACTTGCAGGATAGTTCCATCTGATTGGTTCCTTTACAACAAACCTCATTTCCCCTATGGAAGTCCTTTTTTACTTTTCGAGATCAGCTCCTTGCAGATTATGGGGGTCAATCAGAAGTGATCTCTATGATGCAAAGTTGGGACAATATTTCTGAGCCCTTCTTGGGTCATGCTTATGAGTTTTTGAGATTCAAAGGAACCCCGGTGTCATGGGTTAAGGTTGTTTGGGAACCTTGGTGTTTACCAAGGCATAGTTTCATCTTTGGGCTTGCTTTGCTTGGGAGGATGAGAACAAGAGACAGAATGCACTTTGTTGATACTGATGCTAGCTGTGTCTTCTGTCCGGATCATGAAGAAAGCCATAGTCACCTCTTCTTTGCTTGAAGTTGGACATCCTTCTTGTGGTCAAAGGTGAAATCCTGGCTTCAGCCCTGCAGGGGTATAGCCACCATTAGTAGTGTTGTTTGGGGCCTTAATATCAGGGGGGAAAACATTGTTGCCAGAATGAAAAGGTCTCCCTCAACATTGTTGTCTACTTGATATGGGAAGAAAGGAACCAAAGAGTTTTTGAAAACTCTTGCACACTGGTTGAATCTGTTTTTCGGAGATTTCAGGTTTTATTCTACATGATATTGCACTTTCATGAGCGCAATCATCCTTAAATTTCTGTGAGCTGACCGTATTGGTGGATGTTCTAGATGTTCTCTATTGTGGGATGTTGTCTTCTCTTCGGTTTGCAGTTCATATAGTCACTACTTCTGAGCTGATCGTATTGGTTGTTGTTGCTTCTCTTGAAGTTTTGTTGTGTTGCATGATACTCATGTCTATCACTCCTTGTAATTTTTGGTGTCCAAGGTGTTTTTTTTGTGTTTCCTGTTTCAGTTGGTGCCCAAGGCGCCTTCTTGCCTACTTGTCTTGGCTTTTGCTTTGTGTTAGATTGGGAACCTTGTAATTTATGGTTCCTCACATAACCATTTTCTGCTAATTTTAGCTTGTTAGCTATGGCTTTAATGTAAAGTTTTTCAGGGAGTCTGTTCCCTGCTTTTGTAAATCACTGTATACGAACTTGCTGGTTCTCCAGCACTGTATAATTTTGATCTATTAATACACTTATATTTTGATTAAAAAAAAAAAGAATTTTCCTTTCAAGGGTGATAGAGTCATTGCATTGTTCTACAAAAAAGGTGAAAACCACCAATGCCCCTAGCCATAGTTAAGTTAAAAATTGCTTTTAAGGGTAATAAAATAAATCCATTATACAAAAAGTTCATGAAAAGATAGAGATGCCTCTCAACAATTGAAGAATGACAAAATGAACCTTATGAAAATACTAATCTACCCCTATTGGCTAGTTATAATGGTTTTTTCTCAGAGGTAAAAATGTAGTTCCGCTATTGAAATCCATAGTAAATCACACCTAATGTACAATGTTTCTCCCACGCGAATTAGCTTTTCTTTTAATTAATGCAATAAAAAAACTTGAAAGATAAATTTGTAAAAAAATTATGTGTGGTATAAAAGAAATTTACAATGAGAGTAGTCTTTTAAGTAAATATAGAGAATAAACTTGACTAATTTTGAATATGTAAAATAGATATTTGTAAACAACAAATACTTTTAAACTAAAAAAAAATATAGAAATCATTAAAAAGCTGAACTATTTATATTAACAAATTTTTTTTAATTCAGCGCTCCATTTTTTTCATTCATTTCTTTCTTTTTCTTGTTTTTTTTTTTCAATTTTATTCTTTTTTTTCTCAATTTCATCCTCATTTTTTAACAGTTGTTCAAGTTATCTTTTGATCAACCAAGTCGATTGAATGATGTCGAAACAACTCTCATATAGTTTAATTTTAAACTCAAGCTAAGCAAGGAGTCGTTTGAGAGGTTTTTTTTTTTTTTTTTGTTAAAGTCATTTTTTTAAAAAATTTCATCCTCAAATTTTTTGAACCAATTGGCTTGGTCACCTTTGGACCAGCTAAATTGACTATGTCACACCAGAACAACTTTCATATTGTTTAATTTTAAACTCAGGTTAGGTAAGATGTAAGATTGAGAGGTTTTTTTTATGTTAATTTTATTATTTTTTTTCTTCAATTTCATCCTTAGATTTTTTGTAGCGGTCAGGCGATATATTTTTGGATTGGTCAAGTCGATTGGGTCACATCGGAACAACTCTCACATGATTTAATTTTAAACTCAGGCCTGAACAGAAAGTTAAATCAAGAGGTTTAAAGGTTGACCCGCTTGACCAAGTTTAATAAAAATATCAAATTATTTTCTATGGTTTGGATATTTTTATTACATTTAAAAAATCTTTTGATCTAACCACAATATAACACATGTATGTAACTAGAATAATTAGTCTAAATAAAATAACCAAGAAAAAACATGCCTAAAACGTCCCTAATGTTTTTTTTTTCCCTATTGTGCATGTTTCCTTTTGCATTGCTTGGTCTCTTTGACTAATTGAAGAGTCCAATTTGATCCCTAAACAACACAAAACTTAGCATTTTGACCCAATCATTCACATTTAACTAGATGATGTTTATTTTGGATGTAAATAATGCTCACTACGCTTCTATGCTTGATCAAAAGGAAAGTATAAAAGTGTTTGACTTGATGTCACTTCCACCTTGCTTTTAATAATTCATAATTGAGCACAAATATTGATGACCAAATTTGGTCTCCTTTGAAGTAATTGCCCCAAGCTAAAAGGCCGAACTATCCTTCCTTCACAACTTTTTTTTTTTTCTCTTAGCAAAATACGTGAGTTTTAATTAAATTTCGGTTTTAATGAACCTTAATGTGTATATATATATCAATTATTTTTTTTAATGTTTTTATCTAATCAATTGTAGTCTATACAAATTTACTTTTTATTTTTAATAAGTTTTTATCATTTTAATTTATAATTTTACTTAACTTTATCAAATAGGATCAAAATACTATTTCAAAGTGGAGCATTTAAAATCAAAAGCACTAAGTTGATAAATTTTTTAAAATGCAAACACTTGAATAATAATAAAAAATATAAACACTTAATTATAAATAAAGTATTATTATGTTCATATATATTTGATGTACATGCATGTGATGATGTGTCAATTTTACAGCCATATTAGTGTATATATGACGAAATCTAGCACATATACTTAATTATAAAAAAAAAACTAAAAAAATTCTTTAACTCAATTAATAAAAATAAAAATAGAGACACTTAAATAAAAAACTCACGCATCAAATATATACTTAAATTAGTTCCTAAACTTAAGCTTAACAAATGAGGTTTTTTTGAGACCATTGCATGTAGTTATTGAAGCAGCAGCTAAATAAAAACTCAGATTTATTATTTATTTTTGTGTTTTAAAAGTGTATTTAAAAATATTTGAAATTTTTTTATTATAAATTAAAATTTTAAATAATTTTATATTATTTTAATATAAAATAATACAAAATATTATTTTAATATATTTTTATTTTAAATAAAAAATATTTTAGAAAATAACTTTATTAAAATGGCCAATTATTGGACTCTACCAGTGATTCCAAAATGTTTGCTGCACCGAATCCACTGCCATTTAGGAAAAACAGTCGGAACGGGGACAGTGCATTCGTCAATGCTTGAGCTGTGCTCCATAATCATTCAATAAAAATCTACACCGTACGTTACAGAAACCGCAGGTATTCGAGAAATATTTAAGAAATTATTTGAAAAACTAATAGTAGTTAATTTTTTAAATATTTTTTTATAAAAAAATATATTAAAATATATTTTTTTATTTTTTAAAAATTATTTTTAACCTATCAAAATAATTTAAAAGTCTAAAAATATATTAATTTAAAATATAAAATATAAAAAATATTTAAGTTTTTTTAAAAATATTATTGAAATAAAAAAACAAAAATATTTAAAGCTTTTGAGTTTTGGCAGCTTCCGCTTTTCCTTTTGAAAATTTTTTCCCCACCTGTCTTCTCTGCTTTCTCACTTCACACACAAACACTGTCACCAAGAAACGCTAGAGAGCTACTTCTTGTAAGAGAATTGAAGACGAACAGAGACAGAGAAAGCGAACAACATTGTTTTGTTAGTGCGTGCGAGACAGAGATGGGATCTGGGACTGGAAGCTTTTTAAAGGTTCTTCTTGAGAACTTTGACGTTCTTGCTGGGTATGCTTTCCTTCTTCATGCTGTATCTATTTGTTTCAAGGTTTGTTGAAACTAAGAACATCAAAAGCTTCATTTTTTCTTGCTTTGATTATATGTTGGGAGTATTATTTTGCTACCGAGATAGTGGAAAACCTCAAAGTAGGGTGTTTGTATTTATCTTTATTTTTTTCTTTTGGTACGAAAAAGTTGTTCAAAGATAAAACACTCATTGGCTTATTAATTTTCTATATATATAGTGTTCTTTTTTATTTTTATTTTTTTTTTAAATCTAACTTCTAATCTGAATA
>Ga0307510_10000208_pt1 | contig 51631 bp, 46 predicted proteins | sample 12_EM_MG_FD_207224 | JGI IMG/M metagenome (GOLD analysis project Ga0307510, IMG submission 207224) | Populus trichocarpa ectomycorrhiza microbial communities from riparian zone in the Pacific Northwest, United States - 12_EM | ecosystem: Host-associated > Plants > Roots > Unclassified | place... | reverse complement strand
AGCCAACCCAGGGAACTGAAACATCTAAGTACCTGGAGGAAAAGAAAACAAACGTGATTTCCTGAGTAGTGGCGAGCGAAAAGGAAACAGCCCAAACCAGAGTGGCGTGCTGCTCTGGGGTTGTAGGGCCGCATTTAGAAAGTGACATCAAACTGAACCTTCTGGAAAGTTGGGCCATAGCGGGTGATAGTCCCGTAGGTGGAAATTGTCATGGACGAGCGGTACCCTGAGTAGGGCGGGACCGGAGGAATCCTGCTTGAATCTGCCGGCACCATCCGGTAAGGCTAAATACTCCTTAGAGACCGATAGTGAACCAGTACCGTAAGGGAAAGGTGAAAAGCACCCCAAACAGGGGAGTGAAATAGTTCCTGAAACCGTGCGCCTACAAGCGGTCGGAGCCAGCAATGGTGACGGCGTGCCTTTTGCATAATGAACCTACGAGTTACTCCTCACTGGCGAGGTTAAGTTCTTAAGTAACGGAGCCGTAGCGAAAGCGAGTCCGAATAGGGCGCTTAGTCAGTGGGGGTAGACGCGAAACTTTGTGATCTATCCATGGGCAGGTTGAAGGTGTGGTAACACACACTGGAGGACCGAACTCATTAGCGTTGAAAAGCTATGGGATGACCTGTGGATAGGGGTGAAAGGCCAATCAAACTGAGAGATAGCTCGTTCTCCCCGAAATGTTTTTAGGAACAGCGTCGCATTAAAGAAGTTTATTAGAGGTAGAGCTACTGATTGGGCTAGGGGGCTTCATCGCCTACCAAACCCTGACAAACTCCGAATGCTAATAAATATCTGCGGCAGTGAGGCTGCGGGTGCTAAGATCCGTGGCCGAGAGGGAAATAACCCAGATTAGCAACTAAGGTCCCTAATACGTAGTTAAGTTGAACAAACGAAGTTTGAACCCTATAACAGCCAGGATGTTGGCTTGGAAGCAGCCATTCATTTAAAGAGTGCGTAACAGCTCACTGGTCGAGGGTTCAGGCACGGAAAATAATCGGGCATCAAACTACGAACCGAAGTTCTAAGATTGCTACCAGGTAGTATATCGGTAGGGGAGCATTCTGATCCGCTGCGAAGGTGTACGGCGACGTATGCTGGAGCGTTCAGAAAAGAAAATGTAGGTATAAGTAACGATAAATAAAGTGAAAAACTTTATCGCCGTAAGTCTAAGGGTTCCTGATCAACGTTAATCGGATCAGGGTTAGTCGGGTCCTTAGGAAAACCCGAAAGGGGCATCTGATGGAAAACTGGTTAATATTCCAGTACTCGCTTTAGTTTCGATGGGGTGACGCAGAAGTGATACTCACACGCGGGATACGGAATTCCCCGTTTAAGTACGTAGCTATAGGACTTACTGGTAAATCCGTAGGTTTTGGCGAAATACGAAAGTAGATGAGAGCTTCGGCTCGATTGAGTGAGGTAATAGCTGCCGAGAAAAACCTCTAAGGTTAGGCTAAAGCGACCCGTACCGCAAACCGACACAGGTAGACGAGAAGAATATTCTAAGGCGCTCGGGTGAGCCGCGGAGAAGGAACTAGGCAAATTGTGGCTGTAACTTCGGGATAAAGCCAGCCTACTTCGGTAGGCCTCAGTAAAATGATTCAACCAACTGTTTAACAAAAACACAGGGCCCTGCAAAATCGAAAGATGACGTATAGAGCCTGATACCTGCCCGGTGCTGGAAGGTTAAGGAAGGATGTTCGGCGCAAGCCAAAGCTTCTGACTGAAGCCCCAGTAAACGGCGGCCGTAACTATAACGGTCCTAAGGTAGCGAAATTCCTTGTCGGGTAAGTTCCGACCTGCACGAATGGTCTAATGAGTTGAATACTGTCTCCTCCGCGAGCCCGGTGAAATTGTAGTATCGGTGAAGATGCCGGTTACCCGTCACGGGACGGAAAGACCCCGTGAACCTTCACTACAACTTTGCATTGATTTTGAATTACGGATGTGTAGAATAGTTGGGACTCTACGAAGCAGTGGCGCTAGCCATTGTGGAGAGGTCGTTGAAATACCAACCTTCTTTGATTTAGAGTCTAACCCCTTACGGGGAACAGTGCATGGTGGGTAGTTTGACTGGGGTGGTCGCCTCCTAAAGTGTAACGGAGGCTTGCAAAGGTACCCTCAGTACGGTTGGTAATCGTACGCAGAGCGCATTAGTATAAGGGTGCTTGACTGTGAGGCATACATGCCGAGCAGGAGCGAAAGCTGGCTAAAGTGATCCGGCGGTTCTGTATGGAAGGGCCGTCGCTCAAAGGATAAAAGGTACTCCGGGGATAACAGGCTGATCTCCCCCAAGAGCTCATATCGACGGGGAGGTTTGGCACCTCGATGTCGGTTCGTCACATCCTGGGGCTGGAGAAGGTCCCAAGGGTTCGGCTGTTCGCCGATTAAAGTGGCACGTGAACTGGGTTCAGAACGTCGCAAGACAGTTCGGTCCCTATCTGTGATGGGCGTTAGAAAATTGAGTGGACATGACCTTAGTACGAGAGGACCGGGTCGTACGTACCGCTGGTGTATCAGTTGTGCCGCCAGGTGCAGTGCTGAGTAGCTATGTACGGACAAGATAAACGCTGAAAGCATCTAAGCGTGAAACTTACCACAAGATGAGTTTTCTTTTAAGGGTCGTCAGAGACTATGACGTTGATAGGCTACAGGTCTAAAACTGGTAACAGTAAAGCCGAGTAGTACTAATTGCCCGTAAGCTTTAATTTTTTTTAAGTTATGTGAGTATTACGACTTCCCAATATGTACATTATTGCGTGTTCACGAACACTGAGCACGTTTATATTCTTATGGTGGTTTTGCCGAGGGTGTTCACCTCTTCCCATACCGAACAGAGAAGTTAAGCCCCTCATGGCCGATGGTACTGCACCACAATGCGGGAGAGTAGGTAGCTGCCATATTCTTTGAAGCCTCATCGAAAGATGAGGCTTTTTTATTTTATAATAGACCCACCCCTTATCTTTATTGCTTCTAACATCCCTCCAATGAAGAAGCAACTTATCGTAACGATCATTAGCCTTGCATTCACAACAGGACTCCTCGCTCAATCCGGCTCCTGGACCTCCCTTTTTGACGGTAAAACACTCAATGGCTGGAAAAGACTGGCCGGCACCGCAGACTATAAAGTGGAAGACGGCACTATCGTTGGTACCACTGTCATGGGTTCCGGCAATAGCTTCCTTGTCACCGAAAAGGAATACGACAACTTTATTCTCGAGATGGATGTACGTATAATGGATACTACCAGCAATTCCGGCATACAGGTAAGAAGCCATTATGATCCCGCAGGTCATCAGGGAAAAGGACTCGTATATGGCTGCCAACTGGAGATAGATCCCTCTTCGCGGCACTGGTCCGGCGGTATCTACGATGAAGGAAGACGAGACTGGCTATATCCCGTTTCGCTCAATCCCACTGCATTCGGCGCCTTTAAAGTCGGACAATACAATCACATACGGATCGAATGCATCGACCATACCATGAAGACCTGGGTCGACGGCACCCCTGTCGCCAGTCTTTCGGACGCCACCGATGCTAAAGGATTTATCGGCCTGCAGGTTCATGCTATTTCTAAACCAGGACTGGCCGGCGAAAAAGTCTTTTTCAAAAATATCCGTATACAAACAACAGATCTTCATTCAACAGCCTTCCCCAAAGGTATCTACGTAGTCAACACTATCCCTAACACACTGACGCAGGATGAAAAAAATAGCGGCTGGCGCCTGCTATTCGACGGTAAGACATCCAGCGGCTGGATAGGCGCCTATAAAAAGACCTTTCCCGAAAAAGGATGGGAGATAAAGGACGGGAAGATCTCTGTGCTTGCCTCAGAAGGTAAGGAAGGCGCCAATGGCGGAGATATCGTTACCCCGGATGAATTCAAGGCATTTGATCTTTCCTTTGATTTCTTCCTTACACCCGGAGCCAACAGCGGAGTCAAATACTTCGTTACCCTCGAAGAGAACAATACAGGATCTGCCATCGGCCTGGAATACCAGGTGCTCGATGATACCCTTCATCCCGATGCAAAACTGGGCCGCAATGGTGACAGAACCATGTCTTCCCTATACGATCTTATCCCTGCAAACAAACAAAAGCGGTTCATCCACCCGATGGGCCAATGGAATACAGGCCGAATCATCGTCTATCCCAACAATCATGTCGAACATTACCTCAATGGCGTAAAAGTGCTGGAATACGAAAGGGGTTCAAAAGAATACAAAGACATGGTCGCTATCAGCAAGTACAAGATATGGCACAACTTCGGTGAGGCACTACAGGGACATCTCTTGCTGCAGGATCATGGCAATAACGTCAGCTATCGAAGCATAAAGATCCGCGAGCTTAAATAAGTTGCGGCTCCCAGCCTTTCTCGTAGCTACGTTGCCAGAGCGCAGCCGCTTCCGTGTTGTTTAGGATATGGCCATTAGAAGGATCACAGTGTAGTGTACCCGAAGTTCGCTGTGCTATGTTGGCCAGATGGCAAAGGTGTACACTTTTAAAAGCTTCGTCTACCGGGGCTGTCAATGTCGCTTCTTCCCGTATGGCTTTTACAAAATTTTCAAAATGATAGAGATCCATGTTGCCACTGGCTGCTACGGGGTTGGTTGGATCTGCAACAACCTCTGACTTTACCTCCTTTACCAGCTTGTTCTTATCATCGAAGATCTTATAGTCACCTCCACCCAGATTGAGGAGGCTGCCTTTGTCACCATAAATAATAAAGCCCCGATCACTACCTTCCACCGGGAAATGATTACAGCTGCGGCCTTCCCAGGTGATGGTTTTTCCTTCTGCAAATTCAAAGCTGGCTATTTGCGTATCCGGAGTTTGCCAATCATCTTTGAAGGCATATCTGCCGCCGGCGGAAACAACTTTTTGTGGAAAGTTCAGACCCAGGAACCACCTGCAGCAATCGATCTCGTGTGTCCCATTGTTACAGGCCTCGCCGGTACCCCAATGCCAGAACCAATGCCAGTTGTAGTGTACCAGGTTATCCTGGTAATCTTTTCGTGGAGCCGGTCCCTGCCAAAGTTCGAAATCCAGCGTGGAAGGGACAGGAACCTTTTTACCATATCCGATGGATTTGCGATTGTTAGCATACCAGGCTTTTGCGAGATAGGTATTTCCAATGATACCTTCTTTTACCTGTTTGGCGGCGTCTATTAATGAAGGGAAGGACCTCCGCTGGCTTCCCATCTGAATATGCTTTTTGTATTTGTGTAAGGCTGTAGCCAGGAGCTCGCCTTCATGAGGGTTTTGTCCGCAGGGCTTTTCTACGTAAACATGTTTGCCGTGTGAAGCGCCGAGGATGGCCGCTGGCGCATGCCAGTGATCAGGGGCTGCAATCACCAGGGCATCAAAGTCTTTTTGCGTAACGAGCTTCCTTATGTCATGGACTACAGTAGGCTGCCGGGGGGCTTCCTTTAATGCTGCCAGTCCATTTTGAATAGCTTTTTCCTCCACGTCACAGATATATGCCACTTCTACATTTGGCAATTGAGAGAAAGATTTTGCAAGATAGGAACCCCTGCTATTGACGCCCATGACAGCGACCACAACTTTATTACTGGGTGCCATTTTGCCACGGATCGGGAAGTTAATAATTGTCAGGCCGGCAGTGGCCAGGGAAGCGGTGCGAAGGAATTCTCTGCGATGCATGTTTTTGCGTGGCATTGGGCAAACGTTTTGTTTCTTTTAAAGGTAAAGGTTAATCCTTTTAGCACAATTGGGATGGCCCTGCCGTAAATAAAAAATCCTTCCTGAAAGATCAGGAAGGATTTTATTACAAAGATGTATCGATTGATTAGATTAATAATCCCTGTTGTAGCCACCACCGCCGCCGCCGCGATCGTAACCACCTTTTTTGTAACCTCCGCCACCGCCGCCGCCGCCGAAGGATCTCTTTTTGTAACCACCACCGCCGCCGCTGCCGCCACCTTGTTGTTTAGGCTGCGATTCGTTAACGATGATTTTACGGCCCATTACTTCGCTGTCGTACAGGTTAGTAATAGCTTGCTGTGCTTCGCCATCGTCTTCCATTTCCACAAAACCGAAGCCCTTGCTACGGCCGGAAACTTTGTCTTTTACGATTTTAGCGGAAGCGACACTGCCATGTTGTTCAAAAAGGTTCCTAAGATCCTCGTCGGTCATCTGCCATGAGAGGTTGCCTACATAAATGTTCATTGTACAAAAAATTAAAAAATGAAAAAAACCACTCTACCTACTGTTAGACTATAACGACTGAGGAATCTGACTGAATAGAAAGTTACGACAGCCTACAATAACACTAAAAATAATAGAGCTATTGTAAAGATAGCAATTTTTATTACTTATTGAAATTTTGTACAGAATCTCGGAAATTTAGCATTGGTCAGGTTTTTAGCGCATTTGGTATGCGTGAAAAAACGATTTTGTACCTATCAGATTTGATTATTTTCAAATAAATAGCAGAAATCTAGATATAATAATAAAAAAGCCCATGATTTATTTCATGGGCTTTAAATAATTAGCCAATTTATTAGCAAATTTTAGCAATATGTGTTCCAAACTGAGCATAGCTCAGTTCAAAGATTACTATTCTGCACCAACCTCGAATTCAATTTCGGCTTCGTTGCTGTTGCCGAAATCGACTTTGGCTTTATAGGTACCCAGCTCCTTGACTTCGTCAAGGATATGGATCCTGCGGCGGTCGATCTCGTAGCCTTTCTGGTCGCGAATGGCGCGAGCCAGCTGTACAGAGGTAACGCTACCGAAGATCTTGCCACTGGTACCTGTTTTGGCGCCCACCTTGAGAGGAGAAGCCTTGAGGACTTCGATCACTTTATTGACCTCGGCCAGAAGCTTGGCTTCTTTCTTTTGCAGCTGCTTGACCCTTTCGTTCAGCTGTTTCAGGTTCGAAGGATTAGCTTCAACCGCGAATTTGCGGGGGATCAGGTAGTTGCGCGCATAACCATTCTTCACGCTTACTTTCTCATGCGCGGAACCCAGGTTATCTACGTCTTGAATTAAGATGACTTCCATTGTTTGTTTTTTGTTCACCGTTTTCCCAATCCGTATCTGTGAAGCCACTTCGTGGCGGTTGACACTGACCCGGACTGTCCCCCCTTTCAAAAAAAGACATTAGATTCGAAAGAGGTTAGGGTGAGGTTACTTTAAAAAGATTCTACTTCAAAAGGTCTGTTACATAAGGCAACAAGGCCATCTGACGGGCTTTCTTCACCGCATCGGACACTTTCCGCTGATATTTCAGGGAGTTACCGGTAAGGCGGCGGGGTAACAGCTTACCCTGCTCGTTCAGAAACTTCTTTAGGAATTCGGCATCCTTATAATCGATGTACTTGATGCCGTATTTTTTGAAACGGCAGAACTTCTTGGCACGTTTCTCCGGCTTAATCGCCGTCAGATACTTGATCTCGTTTGCTTTTGCCATGGATTAAGCCCCCACTTTTTCGTTTCCTGTAGGTACGCCACTTCTCTTACGGTTGTTGTACTCGACGGCGTATTTATCGAGTTTTGTACCCATGAAACGTAACACGGTTTCATCGCGGAGAATCTGAATCTTCAGTTTCTCATTGAAGTCGGATGGCGCATTGTACTCCAGAACCCAGTATAAACCGGTAGTCTTTTTCTGGATTGGATACGCCAGTGATTTCAGACCCCAGGGATTTTCGTGCACGACTTCTCCACCATTATCTTTGATGAAAGAAGCGTATTTTTTCTGGGCGGCTTTGTAGTCCTCCTCAGAAAGCACAGGGGTAAAAATCACCATCAATTCATAATTGTTCATGATCCCTGATTTTGTTTAAAAATTAAAAAAATACAAATGGGCTGCAAAGGTATGTTATTTTGCCGTATAAGGCAAGGTTTTATTCTGATTGACAGTGTGGCAGACAACTATAAATGGCATTGGGTTTGATTTCAGCCATAAACCATTAATTCATATAAATATATATAGTCCAATGCAAAAAGGAAACATTCGGGTTCAGACGGAAAACATCTTTCCCATTATCAAGAAATTCCTCTATAGCGATCATGACATCTTTATTAGAGAATTGGTTAGCAATGCAGTAGATGCAACTCAGAAGCTTAAGACCTTGTCTTCCCTGGGCGAGGCAAAAGGCGATCTCGGAGATTTAACCATTGATATTCAATTGGATACGGAAAGCAAGACGATCACCATCTCCGATAAAGGGGTAGGTATGTCAGCGGAAGAAGTCGATAAATATCTGAACCAGGTGGCTTTTAGCGGTGCGGAAGAGTTCCTGAAAAAATACAAAGGGCAGAACGAGGCGAATATCATTGGCCATTTCGGACTTGGGTTCTATTCGTCTTTCATGGTCAGCGAGCGGGTGGATGTCATTACAAAGAGTTACCGGGAGGGTGCGGGAGCGGTCAAATGGGAATGTGATGGCAGCCCGGAATATACCCTTGAAGATGCTGAAAAGGCTGAAAGGGGAACGGATATCGTACTTCACATCAATGAAGAGAGCCAGGAATTCCTGGATGCCGAACGCATTCGCACTATCCTCAATAAATTTTGCCGTTTTCTTCCTGTTCCCATCCGGTTCGAGGGCAAGCAGATCAATAACCCCCAGCCGGCCTGGACAAAAAAGCCCAGTGAACTTACCACACAGGACTACCAGGATTTTTATAAAGAATTATATCCTTATGGCGAAGCACCTCTTTTCTGGATACACCTCAATGTAGATTATCCTTTTAATTTGACCGGGATCCTGTATTTCCCAAAGATCAAGCAGAGCTATGAGATGCAAAAGGACAAGATCCAGCTATACAGCAACCAGGTCTTTGTTACCGATGAAGTAAAAGACATTGTGCCGGAATTCCTGATGTTATTGCACGGCGTGATCGACAGTCCTGATATTCCATTGAACGTCAGCCGCAGCTATCTGCAGGGTGACCCGAATGTCAAAAAGATCAATAGTCATATTACCAAAAAAGTCGCCGACAAGCTGGAAGACATTTTTAATAAGGAGAGGAAAGAATTTGAAGAGAAATGGGAAAGCCTGGGTCTGTTTGTAAAATACGGGATGATGACCGATGACAAGTTCCTTGAAAAGGCGGCCCGGTTTCACATTATGGAAGATGTGAAGGGGGGCAAGTTTTATACCCTGGAGGAATACAGGGCAGCGACGGAAAGCATTCAAAAAAACAAGGACGGCAAGCTGGTCATTCTTTACACCAGCAACCCGGTTCAACAGGATAGCTATATTCAGCAGGCGCAAGCAAAGGGTTTCATTGTTGTGAAGCTCGAGACGATAGTGGATGCAGCCTTTATTAATCAGATGGAATCGAAGTGGTCTGATGTCCATTTTACCAGGGTAGATGCCGATATTGCCGATAATCTGATCGATAAGGCTGAGACCACGGGTACGGTACTTAATGAAGAGGAGGAATCTCTATTGAAAGAGTTGTTTGGACGACAGCTCCCGGATCTGCATATGACTGTGGAGGTAAAAGGTCTGAGTCCAGAAGCGCCTCCTGTCATTGCCACTCGTCCGGAATTCATGCGGCGTATGAAGGATATGGCGGCCGTGAGCGGGTCGATGGGTGGTTTCTATGCCAATATGCCGGATGAAGTGACTCTTACGATCAATGGCAATCATCCTATCTATCAAACTATCCTGAAGGAAGATGACAAGCCCAGACAGGAAAAGCTGGTTCATAATTTAAGCGATCTGGCATTACTGTCCCAGGGGTTGCTGAAAGGAAATAACCTGACACATTTTATTCAGCGTAGTGTCGATCTGTTGGGTGGAGAGCAGAAGGGGAAAATAATCGTGGAAGCCTAACGGCTTCCTTCCGGGGTCAGTGCAAAGTCGATGACCTTGAGCTGCAGATTTTTCTGATTGTTCCATTCATTCTCTTCCAGGGTGAATACCAGGTCGATCGGCGAGCCTGTCTGTAGCAGGTGAAATTTTCCGGCCAGTCCAAAGCCGATGCCGTCCATTATAATGGCGTTCTGTTGCAGGGAAAAGCGTACGTGCTGTTCCTTTACGATGCGGGATCCTATGTCTGTGAGGCCGCGGGCGATGAACACCGGCTGTGGGTTGCCGGGGCCAAAGGGTTGCATCTGTTCAAGTATATTATAAAAGGAAGGTTTGATGGCTTCGAAGGGAAGTTCTGCATCAATAAGCAGTTCGGGTACCAGCGAATGGGGCTGTATGGTGGCGGCTACGGTTTCTTCGAATTTGAGCATAAAGGCATCTACCTGGTCGGGTAGGAGCGTTACGCCTGCGGCTGCGAAATGCCCGCCATACCCTAATAAATGATCACGACAGGCATGGATGGCTTCGTATACATTGAAGCCATTTACGCTTCTTGCGCTGCCTGCGATAACCTCCCCGCTGCGGGTAAGAATGACGGTGGGGCGATAATATCTGTCTATCAGCCGGGATGCGACAATTCCCACCACTCCCTTATGCCAGTGAGGCTGATAAAGGACGGTTGATCTTCGACTGCTGTGGGTGGAGTCCTGTTCAAGGAGAGTCAGCGCCTCTTCTGTCATGCTGAGATCGGCTTCTTTCCGGTCTGTATTGTCTGCGTGCAGCTGTGAGGCATAGGACATAGCATCCAGGGGGTCGGTTGCTGTGAACAAATGAATCACCTTTCGGGCGTCGTCCATGCGTCCTGCTGCATTTACCCGTGGAGCGATGATAAAGACCAGGTTGGTCATCTTCAGCTGCTTTTGTAAGCCACTCAGCTGGACCAGGGCTCTGATCCCATTATTGGGAGATTCATTCGCTTTTTTTAACCCATAATAAGACAGGACCCTGTTTTCCCCATCCATGGGTACGATGTCTGCTGCGATGGCTGTGGCTACAAGGTCAAGGTAGGATTGGGGCTCTTCTTCCCCCAGGCCCAGGCGTTCTGCCAGGGCGGTGATCAGCTTAAATCCCACTCCGCAGCCACATAGTTCTTTGTATGGGTATGGACAATCTGTTTGTTTTGGATTAAGGATAGCAATGGCCGGCGGTAATTCTTCATCGGGAAGATGGTGATCGCATACGATAAAGTCAATGCCCATGTTCGCGGCAGCGGTAATGAGATCCACTGATTTGATGCCACAGTCGAGGGAAATGATCAGCGTAAAACCATTGTCCCGGGCATGATCGATGCCCTGACTGGAAATGCCGTATCCTTCCCGGTACCGATGTGGAATATAAAAATCGACCTTTTCAGGAGCATGATTTTTTTGAAGGAATTGAAAAAGGCAGGCTACTGCCGTAGTCCCGTCGACGTCATAATCGCCGTAAACCAGGATCTTTTCCCCGGACCTGAAAGCTTGCTGAATGCGTGCTACAGCTTTTTCCATATCCTTCATCAGCCATGGGTCATGAAGATCGCTGAGGGCAGGGCGAAAAAAGAGCTTTGCTTTATCAAACGTGGTCAGACCGCGCTGGACGAGTATCCGGCACAGGACCTCGTGAATTCCGAGGGAAGCCTGTAAGACCCTGACCCTGTCAGGGTCCGCCTGCAGTATGTTCCAGCGTTTTTCCATGTTAAATTGGTGAATCAGCCTTAGTATTTTCGGTCCGTAGTATAGCGGACCAGTTCCTCCAATCCCTTACGGACATCATTATCCTCAAATTCATGTAGAATGGCCAATGCCTCATCGCGGTAGGTATTCATCCGGCCGATGGCATAATCGATGCCACCTGCTTCAACTACCTTTTTGATGACATATTGCACTTTTTCCTGATCCTTATTGCGGTTTTTGATAATGAAGATCATTTCTTTCCGTGTGGCCCTGTCGATATTATTCAGGGTATAGATCAGCGGAAGCGTCAGTTTTTTTTCTTTTATATCATTTCCTGTAGGTTTTCCGACAGCTTCGGTACCGTAATCGAACAGGTCGTCCTTGATCTGGAATGCAATCCCTACTTTTTCTCCAAACTGGCGTAATTTTTCGGTGACAACCTCGTCATGAGAGGCTGCAAAGGCCCCTGCGGCGCAGGAGGAAGCCAGGAGGGATGCGGTTTTGCTGCGGATGATCTCGAAATAGATGTCTTCGCTCAGATTGAGCGACCTGGATTTTTCTATTTGGAGCAACTCGCCCTCGCTCATTTCACGAACTGCGTTTGATAGAAGCTGTAAGACCCGGAAATCGCTATGATTTAAGGAAAGCAATAACCCTTTTGAGAGCAGATAGTCGCCTACAAGGACGGAGATCTTTGTCTTCCACAGAGCATAGGTAGAAAAAAACCCCCTTCTTTCCAGTGATTCATCCACGACGTCGTCATGCACGAGGGTTGCGGTGTGCAGTAATTCGACGAGAGATGCTGCACGGTAGGCCGACTCATTCACGGGACCGCATAGCTTAGCCGATAACAGTACGAACATGGGCCTCATCTGCTTTCCCTTCCGGTTTACAATGAACTGCATGATCCTGTCCAGTAAAGGTATCTGACTTTTTACCGCCTCTTTGAACGTTTTTTCAAAAACGACCAGCTCTTCCCGTAATATGGCTTGTGCTGTTTTCATTTATAGATGATGGTAATGAAAATGTTGTGTCCAGGATTTCCGTAAAAATTGAACGGAAGGACAATATTACATCTTTAAAATATTTTCCGGGCAGTGCATCTAATTTTAAATTTCGGTTGTCTAACGGTTGGTTCAATACAACTTTTATTTTATATGTATTGTTAAAAAAATTTGGTTATTGCTCACCAATATCTATTTTTGCAACATATTCTTCTCAGGTTTAATTCATTCATTCACATAAATTTCAGTTATGGCAAGTAAGAAATTGACTCTTTTATTTGGGTTACTCTGCCTGTTTCTGTCATACTCTTACGGCCAGGTTGGCCAGAGTTATGATGTGCGGGATTCTTCTTTAATTCCTACCAGACGCCTCGCTCAACACAATGAATTCCTGAATAATGCATACCCTTTTCCTGCCAAACCAAGGAATGAATGGGAAATTGGTGTTAAGGGAGGGTATACATATGGCCTTACCGATGTTCAGAACTGGGGGCCTACCGGCGGCTTTGGTGTTCATGTGAGAAAAGCCCTGGGTTATGTATTTTCCTTGCGTGCAGAATATGATTGGATAAGACTGAGAGGTTTAAATTATCAGCCTTCTCAGTCATATGGCAAGAATCCGGTCTTGTCATCTTATTATGGCAATGGCAATGCCGCGCCAGGAGCACCCATATTCTATAATTATCGCTCGACGGTGCATGAGCTTTCTCTTCAGGGTGTTTTCACCATCAATAATATCAATTTTCATAAAGCAAAAGTTGGCTGGAATATGTACTTTTTCGGTGGCCCTGGTATAGCTACCTACAGTACTTTCTACAAAACGGTCAACAGCTCCGGAGCTGCTTATGATTATAGCAGCGTGCTGTCTCAATTCTCCTCATTTAACTACAAACAAAGGAAGGATATCCGGAAAGCCATTAAGAATGTTATCAGTGGCGACTGGAGCACAATGGCTGAAAGAGGTAGCACAAACGGTACACTGGGTGGTGCTCCGATCATGCTGGTGGGAGTTGCAGGTATTGGATTTCAGTTCAAGCTGAGTGATAAAGTCAATTTAGCAGTAGAAGATAAATACACATTTACTACTACCGACCTGCTGGATGGGCAGCAATGGCAGAACAACTATACGCCTGGCGCAGTCAACAGCATCGCACAAACCAAATCTGCTGATTCTTATAATTTCCTCTCGATAGGCATCAATTACAACATCTTTAGCAAACATGCTGTTGAACCCCTTTGGTGGCTGAATCCCCTGGATTATGCCTACAATGAGATCAACGCCCCCCGTCACATGAAGCTGCCGAAGCCTGTACTGGATGATGCGGACGGTGACGGAGTTACAGACCAGTTTGACCTGGAGCCCAACACGCCGAAAGGCAGCCCGGTTGATTCACATGGTGTAAGCCGTGATACGGATGGTGACGGAGTTCCTGACTTCAAGGACAAGGAGCTGATCACCCCAACCCAGTGTCAGCCTGTGGATGCTGATGGTGTAGGGAAATGCCCTGATCCTCAGTGCTGTAAGGATCTGAAAGCTTATATTGATTCCAATGGTGGAGGAATAGGCCACAAATGTAATATTGGCGATCTGCCCAGCATTACTTTCAAGGGTCGCACCGTAACACTGAGCAAGGATGCAAAGGCATTACTGGCCAGCACAGCTGAAAAACTGCGTAACAGTCCCAATTGTAAGATCGCTGTCATTGGATATGGCGAATCCAGCAAGTCTGCTCAGCAGCTGAGTTGGGATCGGGTAAATGGAGTAATTAACTATCTTGTTGAAAAAGAGGGTATTAGCTCTGACCGGTTTATCTTCCGCTATGGACAAAGCGGTGGTGAAGAAAATACAGTAGATCTGAAGGATGGTACGGGTGAAGAAGGTCCGAATACGGTACCTGCTCCGCATCCAAACCTGCATAAGAAATAAAAGTTAAAATGCTGATAAAAAGGGCGGGCCAAAAGCCCGCCCTTTTTATATCCCTATATTTGTCCAAAAATCTTAACTTTGCAGGCCTTTATGCGTCTACTTACCGTTTTATTCATAGGGATCGTTTCGTTCACTTCCTGCTCGCACTTTTCTAAAGTGTTGAAAAGCAATGATTATGATTATAAGCTGCGGGTTGCTGACAAATACTACGCAGATAAAGATTATGGTCATGCTCAACAATTGTTTGAGGAGCTTTTCCGGGTTTTTAAGGGTAGCGAGCATTTTGAGGACATTTATTACAAATTTGCCTATTGCGCCTATTATCTGAAGGATTATGCCAACGCAGAGAACCTTTTTAAAGGTTTTGTGGAGGTCTTCCCAAATAGTAACAAGGCGGAAGAAATGGACTATATGAGGGCTTATACTTTTTATAAGCAATCGCCTAAAGTAGACCTGGATCAAACCAATACGACAAAAACCATTGGTTTTATGCAGGCGTTTATCAATACACATCCAGGGGCTGAAAAGACCAAGGAAGCTACCGATATTATCGATAAATGCCGGGCCAAGCTGGAACTAAAGGATTTTAAAAGTGCGCAATTGTATTTTGATCTGCAGTATTACAGGGCTGCGGGTGTGGCATTAAACAGCCTGATGACGAGCTACCCGGACTCGCAACAAAGCGAAGAATATAAATTGTTGATAATCAAATCTTACTACCAATTCGCTTTGCAGAGTGTCGAGGAGAAAAAAGAAGATCGTTTTGGACAGGTTGTGACACAATGTAATGAGTTTTTTGATCGTTTTCCTGAGAGCAAGCTGACCAAAAGTGTACAGGAATACCTGAACATATCTCAAAATAATCTTAAATCGTTAAAAAATGAGCAGGTTAAGAAGGCAAGTTAATGCAAACACTACCAATGTAGTGGAGACTAAGAACCTTACCGATATCAAGGCTAAGACCGGCAATTTGTACGAGTCTATTGCCATTATCGCAAAAAGGGCTAACCAGATCAATATCTCCCTGAAGGAAGAATTGCATAACAAACTGGAAGAGTTTGCGAGCCATACGGATAGCCTGGAAGAAATTCATGAGAACAAGGAGCAGATCGAAATTTCCAAGGCTTACGAGCGGATGCCAAACCCGGCTTTGCTGGCTACCGCGGAATTTATGGACGATAAGATCTATTATCGTCGCAATGATGACGATCTCTTTAAATAAGATGGGTCCGTATAATAATCTTACGGCAGGGCGCTTCTGGTGCCCTGCCGTTTGCGTCTAAAATAACCTCATGTTACAGGGAAAAAAGATCTTACTGGGCGTAACGGGGAGTATTGCAGCTTACAAATCTCTCCTGCTGATCAGGTCACTGATCAAAGAAAGGGCTGTGGTAAAAGTGATCCAGACACCTTCTTCCAGGGATTTTGTCACTCCTTTGTCCCTGGCTACATTGTCGAAGAACCCCGTACTTTCCGATCTGTTCGCTGGCGACACCTGGGCTAACCATGTTGATCTGGGGCGTTGGGCCGATGTGCTGGTGATCGCTCCGCTAAGCTGTAATACCCTGGCAAAAATGTCGCAGGGGCTTTGTGACAACCTGCTGCTGGCTACTTATCTCTCCGCTGTCTGCCCGGTTGTAGTGGCTCCTGCCATGGACGAGGACATGTGGCATCATCCTTCTACCCAGGCTAATCTGGCGAGTCTGACGGCCTATGGCAACAGGATCATTCCAGTGGAGAAGGGGGAGCTTGCCAGTGGGTTATATGGGGACGGAAGGATGGCTGAGCCGGCGACGATAATCGATTACCTAAAGGAATTATTGAATAAGGAGAGGGATCTGTCCGGAAAGAAAGCCCTCGTAACGGCCGGGCCTACTTATGAGGCCATAGACCCGGTCCGGTTTATCGGAAATCATTCTTCGGGGAAGATGGGCGTTGCTCTGGCAAAAGAGTTGGCAGAGCGGGGAGCCATTGTCGACCTCGTGCTGGGCCCTTCCTCGCTAACTGTAGATTTGCCCGGGATAAACCTTCACCGCGTCACTTCAGCCGAAGAAATGTATACCAGCTGTCTGGAAAAGTTTGAAGGCGCTGATATTGCCGTATTGTCGGCTGCAGTCGCTGACTACACTCCCATTGCCCCGGCTGCCGAAAAGATTAAGAAAAGCGATGGTAACCTGGTGCTGGAACTGACCCGGACAAAGGATATTCTGAAGACATTGGGGGGGCTGAAAAAGAAGGGGCAGCTGGTTATTGGCTTTGCCCTGGAAAGCACGGGGGAAAGGGAATATGCATTGGGCAAGTTGCATTCAAAAAATGCAGACATGATCGTTCTCAATTCCTTAAAAGACAATGGTGCCGGATTCGGTGTTGACACCAACAAGATCACCATTTTTAGTAAGGACGGCAGTGAGCAGGCCTATGTGCAAAAGCCCAAGCAACAAGTTGCAAAGGATATCGTTGATAGAATTGTAAAACTGTTGTATGCGTAAAAATTATCTTTTACTGGCTATCCTGCTGATGGCATTGATACCTGCCGTCCGTGCACAGGAATTACAGGCGAATGTCTCGGTCGTCGCGACCAGGCTTCCTTCTACTGTAGACCACAAAATATTTCAGACTTTACAGGCCTCGCTGTATAATTTCATCAATGGCCGGAAATGGTCGAATGAGAGCTTTCAGAACAATGAGAAGATCATCTGCAACTTTTTGATAAATGTCAGCTCCGCCGGGGACAACAATACTTTTCAGGCTACATTGACTGTGCAGGCAGGTCGGCCTATCTACAATTCATCTTATCAGAGTCCGCTGATCAATTTTCAGGATGCCAATTATAGTTTCCGGTATGTGGAATATCAGCCATTGGATTTTAATGAGAACAGGGTACAGGGCTCGGAGCCTTTTACAGCGAACCTGACGGCAGAAATTGCCTATTACGTCTATATGATCCTGGGTCTTGACTTCGATTCTTTTTCTTTGCGGGGTGGGGACCCTTATTTTCAAAAAGCGCTGAATATCGTGAACAATGCCCCGGATAGCAGGGATATTACCGGCTGGAAGGCGTTTGATGGGATTCGTAACAGGTATTGGCTGGTAGAGAATCTGACTAACAGTAAATATACATTGGTGCATGATGCCTATTACAGCTATTATCGCACGGGACTGGATCAGCTGTATGACAAGGAGTCGGATGGAAGAACGGCTGTACTGAATGCCTTAAATATGTTGAACACGGTCAATACAGATAATCCCAATACGATGGTCATGCAGTTCTTTTTTCAAAGCAGGGCTAATGAGGTCTCTAAGATCTTTTTGAAATCCCCGCCGGATGAGAAGGCCCGGGCATTGGACCTGCTGACCAAACTGGATATTTCGAATATCAATAAATACAAACAGGATCTGCAATGACGAGGATAATCGCCTGTCTGCTGGTGGGGGTAATACTGGCAGTAAGCAGCTGTTCGGATAAAAATAGCGTACCTGCCGGCGTGATGCCGCATGAGAAGATGGAGGCCGTGATGTGGGATGTTATCCAGTCTGAACAGTATTCGGCGGCTTATCTTGCAAAGGACTCTGCTCACCTCAATCTCAAGATGGAGAACCTCCGGCTTTATGACGAAGTATTCCGGCTGCACCAGGTTTCACGGGAGGAGTTTCGGAAGAGTTACCAGTATTATATGGGCCGTGCTGACCTTGCCCAGGTACTTTTCGATAGCTTGCTTGCAAAGGGGAATCGCCTGAGGACAGAAAGCTATAATCGTCCGTACCGGCCTGTTACCGCCGCTCCGGGGCAGGCAACGCCTCCTGCAGCGGTCCCGGCAAAACCGCCGGCAACTCCGGCCGCGGCGCCGGCAAAGTCTCCAGGTACACGTCTAACGGTCCCGGCAAATCATTCCGTTTTTAGGGACTCAATTCTTCGGAGGCATCCAGGTGTATTACGGCCTAACAAAAGGTTGGATTCGGCAAGTATGCGTACAAAAATCCCTGCTTAATCGTATTTTAGTCCAAATTTTTTGCCACAATACAATTTCTTGCCTGATGAAAAAAGTTGTTGCCGGTGCCGATGAGGCTATCCATGACATCCCAAATGCCGCTGTCATCATGCTTGGCGGGTTTGGATTATGCGGGATCCCCGAAAATTGTATATCTGCATTAACCCGCAGCGGGATCAATCAGCTGACCTGTATCTCCAATAATGCCGGAGTCGATGATTTCGGCCTGGGTCTGCTCCTGAAAACACGACAGATAAAGAAAATGATCAGCTCCTATGTAGGCGAAAATGAGGAGTTTGAGAGGCAATTGCTGAGTGGTGAGCTGGAGGTGGACCTCATTCCCCAGGGAACGCTGGCTACCCGGATCCAAATGGCTGGTATGGGTATTCCCGCTTTTTTTACACCTGCCGGATATGGAACCGAGATAGCACAGGGAAAAGAGGTAAGAGCGTTTGATGGGAAACCTTATCTCATGGAGTATGCCCTTCATGCCGACTTTGCAATTGTCAAAGCATGGAAGGGGGATACGTTGGGAAACCTGGTTTTTAAGAAAACTACCCGTAATTTTTCCACTTCTATGGCTAAAGCAGGGAATATTACTATTGCAGAGGTTGAGCACCTGGTGCAGCCTGGTGAGCTGGACCCAGAGCATATTCATGTTCCAGGCATTTATGTTCATCGGATATTCCAGGGAGGTAATTATGAACGGCGGATCGAGCGAAGGACGGTCCGGCTGGCAGACTCAAAATAATTAACAACAAACAAGGTTTATGGCATTGGATAAATTTGGTATTGCCAAACGGATCGCCCGGGAGCTAAAGGATGGTATGTATATCAACCTCGGCATTGGCATTCCTACTTTGGTGGCTAATTATATTCCGGAGGGGATCTCTATCATGCTCCAGTCTGAGAACGGCATGTTGGGGATCGGGCCTTATCCTACCGATTCGGAAGTGGATGCCGATCTGATCAATGCGGGTAAGGAAACTGTTACTGTGCTGCCAGGTGGGGCTTTTTTCGATAGTGCGGAGAGCTTTGGCATGATCAGGGCAGGAAAGGTCGATCTGACGGTATTGGGAGCAATGGAGGTATCGGATACGGGGGATATAGCCAACTGGAAGATACCCGGTAAGATGGTCAAGGGGATGGGTGGTGCTATGGATCTTGTAGCGAGCGCGCGGAATATCATCGTTGCTATGCAGCATACCAATCCAAAGGGGGAATCCAAATTGCTTCCTGCGTGTACTTTGCCATTGACGGGGGTGAAATGTGTAAAGAAAATAGTGACTGATCTGGCGGTGCTGGATATTACACCGGAAGGTTTTCGTCTTTTGGAGCGTGCCCCGGGAGTGACTGTGGAAGAGATAAAAAGTAAGACGGCGGGCCGGCTTATTGTGTCCGGGGAGGTGCCTGAGATGGTTTTGTAGCAATTGCTGCGATCAGATAGAAAGAATATTTAACCCCGTCGGCCAGAAGAAGGAACAATCGTTTTTCAGGGTCTGGGGGGGAAGCGCCAGGCCGGCAGCAGCCGATGCCTTCGAGCAGCAAATAGAGCAGGATATAAAATAATGTACCGCTTCCTATCCAAAACAGCGGGGATCTGAAGATCTGGAGTGAGCTGGTGCGGATGATCATGGGTAGGCTTATGAGGATCAGTATTCCCAAAAAACCGTTTAGTAGCGCATCGATGCCAGGACCGGGTTTTCCCCAGTCTGTGAGAGACCAGTAAGTAATTGCCAAAGTCAGCAGGGCTGACAATAGAATATCCAGCATATACCGGTATCGGGCATTCAGGGGAGGGCGGAAACAGGGAACGAGTAAGAGCAGTAGGATCAGCGAGGATATCTTATTGAAAACATATTGATTTTCTCTTGTCAGGGGGTAGGTTAACTCCAATAGTCCTCTTAAGAAGCTTAGGAGGCAGACGATGAGCAGGAAATTCAGGGGTTCCTGTAAATAAAGCTTTCGCCCAAAGATGAGCAGGGCTGGAAAAAGAGGCAGGAAAATAATGACAATCAAGAGATAGTCAATCGAAGAATTACCTGTCTTGAACATATTTCATTTTTATCCGCGTAAAGCGGGCCGGATCTGAATGCACTTAGGCTAATGGCGGATAAGTCTAATCGATCAGGTTGTTCTTTACGGCGAAAAAGACCAGGCCGGCGGTGTTTTTTGCACCGAAGCGTTCCATCAGACGATCCTTTATTGCTTCTACCGTTCGGGGGCTGACGTCTATTTTTTGGGCTATCTCCTGGGCCGTGAATTCCATACAGATATAGCGAACGACTTCTCTTTCCCTATCGTTGAGGGTTATTTCTGTATTGAGACTGGGAATTGTCTTTGTGCGCACGTGTGATTTTTTCAGCAGGATGCGATTCACAAAGTTATTCAGATAATATCCCTTGGTGGCTACTTCTATGATAGCACGTTTTATTTCGGAGGGGTCGGCGCTTTTCAGCAGGTAACCATTGGCTCCGATCTCCATCATATGGCTTACGAAGCGCTCGTCTTCATACATTGTCAACGCAATAATGTGGATAGAGGGGTATTGTTTGGCAATGATCTTGGTAGTTTCGATACCATCCTTTTGAGGCATTCTCAGGTCCATCAGCACAACATCCGGTTCTGAAGCAGCTAATCCATCGAGTAATTCCTGTCCATTTTCTGCTTCCTGAACGAATTTTATGGCACTGTAGGGGCGTAAGGACAATATTACTCCTTTACGGAATATTTTGTGGTCATCGGCTATTGCAACTTTAATTACTCCCATAGGCTATTGATAGTTGGTTGGGCTTATTGGGCTTACGGCCAGGGGCATGTATACCTAAAGATACACATAAATTCTATTCCTGTTCCTGTAGCTTATCTTCTTCTTCCTTAACCAGTTCGATCGTTACTTTATAATAGGTTTGGGACATATCCTTCTCAAAGAAGATTTTACCATGCAGCACTTTAAGCCGGCTTTGGATGTTTTTCAATCCAAGGCCCACATTGCTTTTATTCAGCTTATTAAAATCGTTTTGAGTGATTCCTCTGCCGTCATGATGCAGTCGTATAAAGAACTTATTGCCGCTGGTATTCTGAGTCAGGTGGATAAAGCTGGCATTACTGTGTTTCAGGATATTATTTACCAGTTCCTGTATGACCCGGAAGATGATCAGTTCGTTTTCGGACTGCAACCTTTCGCGGTAGTCGTGAAAGCGGGAGCTGGCATTCATGCTGCCGGAGCCGCTGATCTTTTGAAAGAGGTCATTTACGGCTGATTCGAGTCCGAAGTTCTTGAGGGTTGGCGGCATCAGGCTGTGGGAGATATTGCGGATCAGCTGGATGGTATCGTCGATTATAGATTTGGCATTGTAGATACTTTGCAGCTGGGTGGTCTTATCCAGGTTGACCAGGTTCTCATTCAGATATAGCCTGGCAGTGGCCAGGAGGGGACCGGCGTCATCATGCAGGTCGGCAGCGATACGCTGTCTTTCCTCTTCCTGTAGCCGGATAGAGGCATTCAAGAGCAGCTTTTGCTGATCCTGTTCCATGCGTTGCAACCGCAACTGATATCGGATGACTTTGCGCTGGTGGAATATAATAAAGACGATCAGCCCTATAGTGAGCGCCAACATCCCAATAGTGCCGAAAAATAGCACCAGAGAAACACTACTACCAGGACTTGTGACTTCTAATAGTATCATGGATGGGGCGTCCTGCGACGTTGCTTAGGGTTTTTAGTTTTCATCATTGGATAATTTACTGCATGTCGGCATAAGCAGTATCTAAGGAATGATGAGCCTTATCACTTTTCTTCATTAAAAACGCGACAGAGAACAGAATATTTTTTAATATATTAAAAATATTGTTAATAGGCCAATAATTGTTATATTCCTGTTTGGTCAGGGTAGCCGCATAAATGAACAAGAAAAGAGTGGAAGAGAAATAAAGCAGTATGGCTAACACGATCCAGAACTTTTTAAGGTAATAAACATATATAACTGTTTGGTCATTAAGCTGTTCATAAAGAAAAAGGATGCAATAAATGATTATCAGGATCGATTCTGCGGATGCTGACAGGGAGTCAAAAAAGGTCCCGTTCCCGCCATTTAGCATATTGATAACGGCAATAGGGAGAAAGCAAAGTCCTCCTATGAGGACGATGAGCTTGAATTTTTTATTTTTAAGTGAAAGGTAGACGAACAGACTGATAAGACTGAGCTCGCAGATCGTAAAAGCACTATAAAGGTAGAAAACGTTCAATTTGTGCTCAAGATAGTGGAACATATTGTCTGATAGAAAAGAAATCAGGCAATAAAGAAATATTACCCAAAACCCTCCCTGCTTGTTTCTATTAAGAAAGCAAACATAAAAGATCATGGGTAATACTCCTGAAAATACGCTTATTAATGGAAGCAATGCCTATATTTTTATCCAAATATAAAAGGCATTGATCTATAATCCAAGTAAAACGGCCTATTTGCCAAAGATCAACTCCCAGATGCTGCTTTCCCAACCGGACCTGTCAGCAACAGTAGCGCTTACGGTAGCAAGTTGGCCATCTTCCAGAACGATAACTTTCTTTACGATGTCCTTTCCGTTGGCGTCGATACCTACGTAAACGAGGGTTTTCTGGCCATTTTCGTTGAGGGCATTATAGAAACGGATTCCTACGCAACCTTGCTGAGCGAGTATTTCATCGATAATGTTACGGCCGATGACATAGGAAGTCACGCCTTCTGCGGTTGTTCTTGCATGTGCATTCACGAATTCAGCAGCCAGTTCGTGGCTAATTCCTTCCCCAACCTTGCTGTAATCCTTCTTAGTAGTTAACTCCTTTTGCATAAAAAGTAAGTTTTTAGAGGTTTGTAAAATGTTAGTTTGTAAGGCTAAATAACCCCTAAAAAAAAAACTGAACAACGGCCAAAATTTATGGTAAAATGCTTTAAATTGCTTGAAATTCAAGCCTGTACTGCATTTTACGGGTTTTTACGAGGAAGTTTACTAGGGTAAAATAGAGTAGTTTCACGTATGAAAAATAGTATTTTTACTATCTCTAAAATCGTAAATTGTACACGTGGAAATACCAAGCAAAAGATATTCACGTTCGGGGATTGTTTGTGGATAACTGAAAAAAGGGAAAAGCGGAGGGCGAGTGAGTAATTAAATTAAGGTTTTTTCGTTTATATGGGTCTATACAACCGGAAATTAAAGGTAAATTCATTACCTCTTAGGAGATGTCGCCGGTTTAAAGAGAAGAGAAGTTGATTGATATTGGATTTAACCGGTTGGTTTTTTAGGATATTGAAATCTTTTACTGGACGGTAAACGGGACATTGGATGGTTTGTGGTTATGACCACATCAATCAACTTCCAACACAAAAATAGCCGGTGGTTCGTTGCCGTACAAGAGCAGAACTGCCCATTTTGTGAAATGCGGAAATTACATTTCGAGTCGTAAAAATTCTAAGTATAAAGCTGGTATTTCTCCGTGCACTTATGAACTTCTGGCTGGAAGCGGCCAGGTGCGGTTAAGGACAGCTAATTGTTAAACGAAAATTTAAGACCTATACCTATTAATTCTACAAACCTGCCGGTATGACTGCTGAATTAGTAATCAAAGTATCGATCGCTGATGATCATAAGATTTTCCGTGACGGTATTAAAATGGCTCTGAAGAATAAGGAATATCTTAGAATTCTGTGGGAGGCCGAAGATGGGAAGGATCTGGTCCACAAGATGCAGATCAAACGACCGGATGTATTGCTTATGGATATCCGGATGCCGGAAGTGGATGGAATCAACGCAATAGGCCTGTTGCGAAAAGAATATGAAGATGTCAAGATCATTGTGCTCACCATGTACGATGACCAGGAAATGATCTCCAAAATGATGGAAATGGGTGCTAACGCCTATCTCACAAAGACTACGGATCCCGATGAGATCTACCAGGCTATCCTCACCTGTATGAATGATGACTTTTATTTCAACGATCTTGTAAACAAGGCAGTTCTTTCCAAACTGCAGACCAAGCGTCAGGTGCGTCAATTTTATCCAAGCCCTATCAAGTTTTCCGAGAAGGAGATCAGGATCTTAAAGCTTCTGGCAGAGGACAAGACAACAGAAGAGATCTCCAAAGAAGTATTTCTTTCCACGCGTACGATAGAGACTATCCGGCAAAATATGAAAACGAAGATAGGCGCCAAAACAATTGCCGGTCTTATCATGTACGCTATGCGCAATAAGATCATCGACTAAGCATCTCCGATCTTCTCAAATAAAAATTGCCTGCTTTATGCGTATCGGTGCACTGACGCAGAAAAGCAGGCAAAAGACTTTACAAACCAGAGTGTGAGATTTATAGGATATTGAACTAATAAGCTAAAAGAAGTTGATTGACATTGGATTTTGCGTGGGCTTCATAGAATATTGAAATTACGTTTTGGACGGTTTCCAGGACATTGGATGGTCTGAGGTTGCTAATCCCCGTCAATCAACTTATAACAAATATACTTGTGGATAAACAGGTGGGCAAGAGCAGATTTGCGCAATTTTAACATTTCGGGTTTTACCGGCCTATTCGTAAAATAACTAGTTTTTGCCACGTATAAATTCCTCTTTATAATCGGAAAAAAACCACTTATCTTCGTAGAGACGGTATATTCCGAAATGAACTTCTTGCGTATTTTTCCTATAGTAAGTGTTGCAATTTTTGCTTCAATTTGCAGGAAGTTCGGCAGCTATCCAACTGCCCCGTTTTGTAAAACACTAAAATCGTATGAAAAGACCAGAGCTCAACCAGGCGATAAAAGTTGCTATTGCAGATGATCACGCTCTTTTCAGGGCCGGAGTTAAAACAGCACTTGCCGTAAAGAAAGATGTTGAACTAATCGCAGAAGCAGACAACGGCATGCAATTGCTGAATCTGCTCAAGCACGTTGAGCCCGATGTTATCCTTCTGGATATACAGATGCCTATCATGGATGGCATTCAGACCCTTCCGGAAATACGTAAAGTTCATCCCCACGTTAAGGTCATCATACTTTCCATGCACAATGACCACTCCATGATATCCAAATTAATGGAGATCGGTGCGAATTCTTATCTGACCAAAAACTCTGATTCGGAGACTATTTACCAGGCTATCAAGACCTGTTATGAACAGGAGTTTTTCTTCAACGAGTTGACTAACAAAGCCTTACTAACTGGGTTGCGCACTAAAAGGCCCGAGATCGGGGCTCCTCAGGATGTCAATCTTACAGAAAAGGAATTGACGGTGCTGAAGCTGATGTGCGAGGAGAAGACAACCAAGGAAATTGCCGATATCGTCGATATCAGTCCCCGTACAGTAGAGGCGATCAGGGACAAGCTCAAGACGAAGACCGGTGCTAAATCAATGGCCGGTCTGGTCATGTATGCGGTAAAAAATGGCATTATCGAGCAGCAGTAATTTTAACGGAGTAGTGTCCTATAACGGAGTGCATTATCCTGCCGGCCAGTCATTGCTGACGGCAGATAACCGTGGGTTTCGTTATGGAGATGGACTTTTTGAGACAATGTATGTACAGGGGGGGCGTATCCGTTTGGGAGAGTATCATTTTGACCGGCTTTTGTCGGGAATGGCCCTCCTGGACTTTGAGATCCCACCTTTTTTTGCAGAAAAGCTGACGAAGGAGATTTTGGCAGTTTGTGAAGCCAATGGTCTTTCTGCTACCCTTGCGGCCCGGGTGCGGCTGGTCGTTTTTCGGGGTGAAAGCTCCTTTCTGGGTCCGGTGGACCGTTTTCCAAACTATATTATTCAGTCCTGGTCTTTGCCTGCTATCCATGAGGTGATGGAGAGCGGACTTGCCATCGATATCTTTCCGGACGGCCGGAAGGCTTGTGATATGCTGTCGAACCTGAAGTCCAATAACTATCTTCTTTATATACTCGCTGCACATTATGCAAAAAAACAGGGACTGGACGATTGCCTGGTCCTGAATAGTCAGAACCGGGTAGCAGACTCCACTATTGCCAACCTGTTCTATATCCGGCAGGGGCAGTTTTATACCCCACCTTTGTCTGAGGGGGCAGTGGCTGGCGTTATGCGGCGTCATTTGCTCGAAGCGCTGCCGCAAGCGGGTTATATTGTTCACCTGCAACCTGTGGCTCCTGAGGACCTTCTGACAGCGGATGAAATATTTCTGACCAATGCGTTGAGAGGGATCAGTCCGGTTCGGTCGGTGCAGGGAAGATCCTATACCAGTCAACTTTCAGTCGCTGTTCATGAACAGCTTATAAAAGGGCTGTAAAAGCTGAACAGAAGATGGGTTTTTATTGCTATTAGCCTTTATTTGGGAAAACTACAGGTGAACAGGAAGCTGGCTATTTTTTGGTTTCGGCGCGATCTGCGATTGGATGACAATGCGGGTCTTTATCATGCTCTCAGGAGCGGAAATCCTGTATTACCCCTTTTTATATTCGATACTTTCATCCTTGATCAGCTGGAAAATAAAGCCGACCGCAGGGTGGAATTCATCCATATGGCCCTGGGAGATATACAGGAGCAGCTGAAAGTGAAAGGTTCTACATTGGAGATACACCATGGTTCTCCCCCGGATGTCTTTCGGCGCCTGATGACGGAATATGAGATCACGGAGGTTTTCACCAATACTGATTATGAGCCCTATGCAACACAGAGGGATGAGGATATAAAAAAGTTGCTGGCCGGGCAGGGGATCCCTTTTTATGGCTATAAAGACCAGGTCATTTTCGAGAAGGGGGAAGTGCTGAAGGACGATGGCAAGCCCTATACCAGCCGAATGGGTGTCCATCTTCGGTTTGGGACAATTAGCATCCGTACATTGGCGCGTAAGGCGATGCAGCTGAGCGATACGTATCTGAACGAGTTGATCTGGCGCGAGTTCTACCAGATGATACTCTGGCATTTCCCGGCTGTTGGGGCATGTAGATCGTTCAAGCCGGCTTATGATGATATCAAATGGCGCAATAATGAACAGGAGTTTGAAAAATGGTGTGCTGGTCAGACCGGGTATCCTATTGTAGACGCCGGCATGCGGGAGCTGAATGCTACAGGGTTCATGCACAACCGCGTGCGTATGATCACGGCTTCCTTTCTCGCAAAGCATTTACTCATCGACTGGCGCTGGGGGGAGGCTTATTTTGCCGAAAAGCTCCTGGATTTTGACCTGGCATCCAACAATGGGGGCTGGCAGTGGGCTGCCGGCTGCGGCTGTGATGCAGCGCCTTATTTTCGGGTTTTCAATCCCACGCTGCAAGCCAGAAGATTTGACCCGGATCTCAACTATATTCGTCATTGGGTACCTGAATGGGAGGGGCTTAGCTATCCGCCGCCGATGGTTAACCATGAGGAAGCGCGTAAACGGGCGCTGGCCGTATATGCAAAGGCGGTGAAAGAGCGTCAATGAATTATCTCCAGGAGGGTAGCGGCCGGCTCGCTTGCATGTATTTTACTATATGTTGTAAGCAAGGTTTGAATAGCTTTTTCCCCTTCTTTTCCGAGGGAAAGAGAGTAGTTATTGACATAAAGGTCGATATGTTGACGCATTACGCTCTCATCCATTTCCTGAGCATGTGCTTTTACATAATCTGAAAGGGTAGGATAGTGGCTGAAAGCATATTCCAGGCTTTTCCGGATGAGCGAATTCACCTTTTTTGACAAGGTTTGATCAAGGTCTTCCCGAAAGACGATGCCACCCAGGGGGATTGGTGCTCCGGTCTCTTTTTCCCAGAATTCCCCCAGGTCCATCAATTTGGTCAGTCCCTTTTGCTGATAGGTAAACCGGTTTTCGTGAATGATCACTCCGCAGTCTACTTTTCCTGAAAGGACTGCGTCTTCGATCTCGGAGAAGACCATGAACTCTTTTTGTTTGGCTTCAGGGAAGGCAAGAGAAAACAAGAGGTGTGCCGTCGTTTGTTGACCGGGAATAGCGATGGTACTGCTATTTATGGCTGTAAGAGGTCGGGGCTGCCTGGAAATAAGGAGAGGGCCTACGCCTTTTCCGAGTGCGCCACCTGCTTCCAGGAGCCGGTATTGATGTAATACCAGCGGCAGGACACCATAGCTTATTTTTGAAATGTCCAGCTTACCCTGCATGGCCCATTGATTTAGGGTCTGTACATCCTCCAGGAAAACTTCGAAATCAAGGCCTTCCGTGTCGATCTTTTTGTTGACCAGGGCATCGAAAATAAAAGTGTCATTAGGGCAAGGGCTGAATCCCAGGGTAAACCGCATGATTATTTTTTTTTATAGTTCTAAAATGGCGCTGCTGTTTTTTCAAGCTTCGTCAGCAGGGAAATAAGCTGTTCATTCAGATTAAGAATAGCCGACCGGATATCCCATTTGGTCTTGTCTCTCACCCCAATGTCATTGGAGACGGACCTGAGCTGGACAAAGGGTATTTTTTCCCGGAGGCAGACATAGTGTAGTCCGCCGCCTTCCATGCTTTCAACAACCGCAGCTGTATTTTGTTGGTACCAGGTTATCCGGGTGGGGTCGGTGGTTATTTCATTGACAGTAATGGCGGTGATGGGGTCCAGGGAGGTCAGGTTCAATAGTTGTTGGTAGGGATTGACCAGTTTTCCGTTGGAAAAGGGGTGGGCTTCGCTATCGGCCAGTTTGAGGTCAAAAAGGGTTTTAAACCTTTGCTCCTCCCACACGCCGAGATCGGCCAGTATTTCTTCCCGGACGACTACTACGTCGCCGGCTTTTCTGCCGGTGAAACAACCTGCGATGCCGGCTTGTATGATCAGATCCGGCCGATTGCTGTCAATCTGTCGCATGAGGGACCAGGTTGTCGCGACGCTCCCGACGCCGGTGATGAGGGGGTGGACGCTGGGTGTGCCCGGTAGGGGAGAACCGGGCGCTTTTTTGGCCAGATAATCGATAGTTGGCTGAATTTCAAATGGTGTGGCAGCTGCCAGCAGAATATGCATATTGCAAATATCCGGAATCATTTAACTTTGCGGCAATTTTAAAGTTGAGGACCTATGGTGTATCTGACACGCCTGGAACATTTTAATGCGGCTCATAAACTCTATAATCCAGGCTGGAGTAAAGAAAAGAATGAGGAAGTTTTTGGTAAATGTGCCAACGAGAACTGGCATGGGCATAATTATGATCTGTATGTAACCATAAAAGGCGATCCTGATCCGGATACCGGTTTTTTATTCGATGTAAAAAAGCTGAGCGAGATCATCAAAGACCAGGTCATCGAAAAAGTGGATCACAGGAACCTGAATCTGGAAGTGGATTTTCTGAAAGGGAAGATGTGTTCGACCGAGAATCTGGCCATTGGTATCTGGCAGCAATTGATCCCTCACATACCGTCGGAGATCCAACTGCATTGTATCAAATTATATGAGACGCCCAGGATCTATGTCGAATATTTTGGTTGAGTATGCCTTTTATGGGTCCTGGCTGCAAATTTAAAAATGGCAATTATGAGTGTAGGTGAAAAAAGAGTAGCAGTTTTCCGGAAGGAGCATTTTAATGCGGCGCATCGCATCTTCAATCCCGCCTGGGATGATAAGAAGAATGCCGAGGTGTTTGGTAAATGCAGCAACCCTCATTATCACGGGCACAACTACGAATTAATCGTCAAAGTGACGGGTGTGCCGGATCCGGAGACGGGTTATGTGATGGACATGAAGGTGCTATCGCGTATTACGGCAGAAGAAGTGCTGGAAAAGTTTGACCATCGCAACCTTAACCTGGATACTATTTATTTCAAGGACCTCAATCCTACCGCAGAGCACATTGCCATAGTCATCTATGATCTGCTTCGGGCGCGTATTGATCCCAAACTGGAGTTACAGGTGAGATTATATGAAACTGAAAGGAATTTTGTTGAATATCCTGCAGAGTAAATACTAAACAAACAGCAGACATATGGCCTATACGAAGATTGAACAATACGACGAAGAGATCACTGCGGCTTTGACACAAAACTATCGCGGGTCATTGAACCTGCTCGGCGAAGATGCTGCCAGGGAAGGGTTGTTAAAGACACCGGAACGTGTAGCGAAGGCTATGCAGTTCCTGACCCAGGGCTATGAGCAGGATGCGCATGCTATTTTAAATTCCGCCAAGTTTCATGAAGATGTGAGTGAGATGATCCTTGTAAAGGATATCGAATTATACAGTTTGTGCGAGCATCATATGCTGCCCTTTTTTGGTAAGGCGCATGTTGCATATATCCCCAATGGCTGGATCACAGGCCTGAGCAAGGTCGCCCGTGTAGTTGACGTATATGCCAGGCGTTTGCAGGTACAGGAAAGATTGACAACACAGATATTACATGCCATAAAGGAAACACTTAATCCGTTGGGTGTAGCTGTCGTCATTGAAGCCTCTCATTTGTGTATGATGATGAGGGGTGTTCAGAAGCAGAACTCGGTTACGACCACGTCTGCCTTCTGGGGTGAATTTGAGAAGAACGAGACGAGAAGTGAATTTACGAAGCTGATATCTTCGAATCTGCATTAGAGACTTTGTCTTAGTAATGGTATATATATCTTTTCCAGGAAAGATTTTCTTTTTTGAATCGGGTCTTTGTGGCATATTTGGGATTCTAAACACGGAACAGTATGAAGCACGCGTATGTCTTCCCGGGACAGGGATCTCAGTTCGCCGGCATGGGAAAAAGTCTTTATGAGAATAGTGCCTTTGCAAAGAAGTTGTTTGAACAGGCTAACGAGATAATAGGGTTTCGTATTTCGGATATTATGTTCTCCGGTACGGAGGAAGACCTGCGTCAGACGAAGGTGACCCAGCCCGCTATTTTTCTTCATTCTGTGATAGTATTCAAAGGGATAGAAAATAACAAACCTGATATGGTAGCAGGCCATTCGCTGGGTGAATTTTCAGCGTTGGTGGCGAATGGGGTGTTGAGTTTTGAAGACGGCCTTCAACTGGTAGCTGCGCGTGCTATGGCTATGCAGCGTGCCTGCGAAAAACAGCCTTCTGCCATGGCTGCTGTCTTAGCATTGGATGATGCAAAGGTAGAAGAGATCTGTGCAGCCGTACAGGAAGAGACAGGAGAGGTGGTTGTACCTGCCAATTACAATTGCCCGGGACAGCTGGTCATCAGCGGTTCGGTAAAAGGGATTGAAGTAGCCTGCGAACGGATGAAGGCGGCTGGCGCCAAACGTGCCCTTGTCTTACCGGTGGGTGGCGCTTTTCATTCGCCTTTTATGGCATCCGCCCAGGACGAGCTGAAAGTTGCGATAGAGAAAACTACGTTTTATAATCCCACTTGCCCGGTTTATCAGAATGTTGTAGCAAAGGCGGTGGTGGCAAAGGATGAGATCAAAAAAAACCTGATCGATCAGTTGACGGGTGCCGTCAGGTGGACGCAATCTGTTCAGTCTATGATAACGGATGGGGCTTCTCATTTTACGGAGATAGGCCCCGGAAAGGTATTACAGGGCCTGATCCAGAAAATTGACAAGACGGCGCAGGTAGATGGAGTCAATTAGTGATGCCCGGGCTCAGCAGATGCCCGGGGCAACAAGCCGGTGAGGATGGTCGCGGGTCAATTAAGATACGGAGCAGTTGATCCAGCCCGGGTCGAAACTAGCCTGATATTTTTTATAAAAATTTATAGCCGGCTCATTCCAATCCAGCACCTGCCATACCATTCCCTGGAAATTCTTTTCTTTTACTTCTTCCAGCAGGCGGTCGAATAATATTTTGCCCAGTCCTTTACCCCGCATTTTTTCTGTGACGATAAGGTCTTCGAGGTAGAGGCGCTGGCCTTTCCAGGTGCTATAACGGATATAGTATAATGCAAAGCCTTCCACCTTTTCGTCGACGGTGACGACAAAGGCCCACCAGACAGGGTGAAGGCCAAATCCGCTTTCCGTAAAGTGTTCGAGGTTGACCGTGACTTCCTGCGGGGCTTTTTCGTATTCCGCGAGTTCCTGTATCAGCTCCAATAACCGCGGGCAGTCTTCGCGGACTGCCCTTCTGATGAGTATGTTTTCCATGTTAGTGTCCCCATTTGACCAAGGTAGCTCCCCATGTGAATCCGCCTCCGAAGGCTGCGAGTACGAGGTTGTCTCCTTTTTTTAGTTTCGTTTCCCAATCCCAGAGGCAAAGGGGAATTGTTCCGGCGGTTGTATTGCCATAGCGCTGTATGTTGATCATGACCTTTTCTTCTGCGAGTCCCATACGGTGAGCTGTGGCATCTATAATACGTTTGTTCGCCTGGTGTGGCACCAGCCAGCTGATGTCATCGGAAGTGAGGTTATTGCGTTCCATCAGTTCGGCGCTGACATCAGCCATTCCCTTGACAGCAAATTTGAAAACGGCCTGCCCTTCCTGGTAGATGAAATGCTCTTTTGCGGCAACTGTTTCGTAACTGGATGGCCGCAGTGATCCACCTGCTTTCATGTGGAGGTGGGTCCGTCCGCTGCCATCGCTCTTTAGAATGCTATCCAGGACACCATAACCATCGTAATTGGGTTCGAGCAGCACTCCGCCGGCGCCATCCCCAAAAATGATACAGGTGGTCCGATCGCTGTAGTCAACAATACTGCTCATTTTATCGCCACCCACCACTATTACTTTTTTGAACCGGCCGCTTTCGATATACATGGCACCCGAGGTCAGCGCGTACAAAAAGCCTGAGCAAGCCGCGCTCATGTCGAAACCCCACGCATTCTTTGCACCGATCTTATCACAGACGATATTGGCGGTAGAGGGGAATAACATATCCGGGGTTACAGTTGCAACGATCAGACAATCAATCTCTTCCGGCCTGATTCCTCTTTTACGGCAAATTTCTTCGACAACGGGTACGCAAAGGTCCGAGGTAGCTTTTCCTGCGCCTTTCAGAATCCTTCTCTCTTCTATTCCTGTCCGGGTGCGTATCCACTCGTCATTGGTATCAACTATTTTCTCAAGGTCGGCATTGGTCAGACGGTCTTCGGGTACATATCCTCCGATTGCAGTGATAGCAGCGGTCATTTTGTTGCTCATTATTAATTCCAATCTGGTTAAGAAAAGTTTTTTGCAAAGGTGGGGAAAAATATTGAAATGGCGGCTAAACTGGCCTGCATCCCCTTTGGGGAACGGCTGAAGTGTCCAACATTTACCCTATTTTCGCAGCCATGATCGCCTTTTTACGTGGTACATTCGCCTATAAAAGCCCCGCCCTTGTCCATATGGAAGTCGGTGGGGTAGGATATGAGCTGCAGATCAGCCTTAACACCTATTCACAGATAGAAAGCCTGGACAAAGGGCTATTACTTACTTACCTGCATATCCGCGAAGACGCGCACATCCTTTATGGCTTTTTTGACAAGACTGAAAAAGATCTTTTTATCCTCCTGCTCAGTGTGTCGGGTGTAGGGTCGTCCACGGCCCGGATGATGTTGTCCTCTATGAGACCGGAGGAGATCAGCCGTGCCATTCTCCAGGGGAATGCTAAACAATTGGAAAGTATCAAAGGGATCGGTAAGAAGTCTGCCGAGCGGATCATTCTCGAGCTAAGAGACAAGGTTGGTAAGGGGAAAGAAGATACCACAAATATTTCATCTTTGACAAGCAATACGTTGGAACAGGACGCGTTAAATGCCCTGATTACACTTGGCATCGCCAGGCCCGCCGCAGAAAATGCTATTAAAAAAGTAATCCATGAGGTGGCAGGCACCGATAAAGTCGAGGATCTTATTAAGAAAGCTTTAAAAATCTTGTAGCCTATCGGTGAAACGTATACTTAACTAATTCTTGAGGAAAGATTGACCCGCCATTCGTTTCATTTATTCCTGGCAACGGTACTATTAACCGCCGCATCGGTTGTCTTTGGCACAACTGCATCGGCGCAGGTTGATACGATAAAGCATAGGACAGATACGGTAGGGCTATCCCCGGATATGTACCGCCTGAAAAGGGCGGCCGATTCTATCCGGCGGCTGGGTGACTCTATCCGAAGGCTGAATGATACTTTATCCCGGAGGCCAACCGATTCATCCCACAGGATAATCGATACATTCCGTAAGGACACGCTTCGGTTCCCGCTGTATGACCGAAGGGGGGACCGTATTACTAACCCCAACCGAAATCCCTTCGATCTTAAGGACCCCGCCAATATTCACGATTCGGTTGAATACGATCCGGTTACCAAGCAATACTATATTCTTGAAAAGGTTGGCAATCAGTATTATAGAAAGCCAACTTATCTTACTTTCGACGAATTAATGCAGATGCAGAGCCAGAGTTCGGAAGACGATTACTGGCGAAAGCGTGCGGATGCCTTAGACGCCCTGAACCGGAAGCTGCTGAGGCCAAAGTTGTCCGTGAGCGACAATTTGTTCAATCGCATTTTTGGGAATGGGAAGATCGATATCCGGCCCCAGGGGAATGTGGATATCACGGCGGGCTATGCAGGGCAATCCATCCAGAATCCCACCCTGCCGGAAAGTGCAAGAAAGACAGGTCAGCCTGATTTTAATATGAATGCCAATCTTAATGTGATTGGTAATATCGGGGATAAGCTGAAGCTCCCTATTTCCTATAATACGCTGGCCAATCTCGACCTGGAGAATCAGCTAAAGCTGGATTATACTGGCGGCCCCGACGAGATCATTAAAAAGATCGAAGCGGGAAATGTATCTTTTACAACTCCCAGTACCCTGATGACGGGTGCGCAGTCTCTTTTTGGTGTCAAGACCAAATTGCAGTTTGGGAAATTGTCCGTTACGGCTGTTTTGGCCAACCAGCGTTCGCAAAAGCAGAATATCTCGTCCCAGGGTGGTGCTGCCGTTACCTCTTATTCCTTTAAGGCGGATGATTACGAGGAAAACCGGCACTTTTTGTTAGCGCAGTATTTCCGAAGCAACTACAATAAGGCCATGTCGAGGCTGCCTATCGTCACTTCGCAGGTACAGATCCTGCGGATGGAAGTTTGGGTTACCAACCGGAATGGTATTGACACGGGTTCCCGCCAGATCGTGGGGTTAATGGACCTCGGGGAAGTTGCTCCGTATAACAGTAAAATCCGTCCGAATACCAATCTGCCTTATCCGTTCAACAATGCCAATACAGAATACAATTCTATAGTAGGAGATAAGTCCAGTCGGAACCCATCCCAGGCAGCCAACAAACTTAATTCATTGGGATTGAGTCAGGTACAGGATTTTGAAATCGTCTATGCCCGGAAATTGAACGCCTCCGATTATTACTTCAATCCACAGGTCGGGTTTTTGTCGGTCAATCAGACCCTGCAATCCAATGATGTCCTGGCTGTGGCCTATCAGTATAGCTATAATGGGACTATTTACCAGGTTGGGGAATTTGCGGCCGACGTGCCCCCGGATACGGCAGCGGGTACCGGGGCCGGGTCTTCCAAGGTCTTGTATCTTAAATTGTTGAAAGCTACTTCTCAACGTACGAATCTTCCGTTGTGGAACCTGATGATGAAGAACGTGTATTCCCTGAAGACGGCGGGTGGCAGCTATCTGTCCAATATCCAGCAAACCGGATTTCAGTTTAATATTTCTTATGATGAGCCGAGCAAGGGAACAAAGAGGTATTTACCGGAAGGTCCAAAAGCATCGATACCCTTGCTTACGGTGCTGAATCTCGATCGGTTGAATGCGCATAATGATCCGCAGCCGGATGGGATCTTTGACTACCTGGAGGGATATACAGTCCTGTCCAACCAGGGACGGATCATTTTTCCGTTATTGGAACCTTTTGGTCGTGATCTTGATACGATAGCTTTTGCGGGGCAGCCGCAGTCTCTAAAGGATAAGTATGTCTTTTATCAGCTGTATGATACGATCAAGGCTGTTGCGCAGACATATGCCAATGTGGACCGGTATGTGCTGAGCGGGACGGCCAAGGGGCAGTCTACATCCAACCTTTCCCTGAATGCTTATAATGTGCCGCAGGGTTCGGTTGTGGTGACAGCTGGTGGTCAGACGCTGAAAGAGAATGTGGATTATGTGGTCGATTATAACCTGGGCCAGGTGCAGATCATCAACCAGGCGATCATCAATTCGGGAACACCGGTGAATGTCTCCTTTGAAAACAATGCCAGTTTTGGATTACAGCAACGAAGTTTCATGGGGGTGCGTCTTGATTACCTCGCCAAGTCGACGGCTACGGAATCGTTGAATATCGGGGCTACGTTTGAAAGACTGAACGAGCGGCCTTTTTTCAGCAAGACGGACTATGGAGATGATCCGATCCGCAATACGATGTATGGGGCGGATGTCAATTATCGGGGACAGCTACCTCAGCTGACGCGTCTTTTGGATAAGCTACCTTTTTATACTACAAAGGAGATGAGTACCATCAATGCCTATGGCGAAGGGGCTATCCTTCGTCCGGGGCATCCGGCACAGATCGGTAAGGGTACGGCCGGTGCCGTATATATCGATGACTTTGAGGGTTCGACGAGCTCGATCGATCTGCGTTTTCCGTTGACGAGCTGGGCTCTTGCTTCCGCTCCCCAGGGTAATCCCACCGGCCCGATCCCTGCTTTATTTCCGGAAGCCGCCCTCAACGACTCACTGGATTATGGGTACAACCGTGCCAAATTCGCCTGGTATAATATCGAACCTACTTTGCAGGATAGGAGTAACACCAATAACCCGGATAAGTACGAAAACACGTTGCTTGATCCCCGTATCGGTCCGATCCAGACCCAGCAGCTGTTTCCCAACCAGACTGTTCAGACGGGCCAGGCCCAGCTGATCACGTTCGACATGGCCTATTACCCTTCTGAAAAGGGGCCTTATAACTTTGATGCCCGACCCGGTAGTGTGGATGGAAGCGGAAAGCTGCTGAATCCGCAAAAACGCTGGGGTGGTATTATGCGTGCGATAGACCAGACCGATTTCGAGACGAATAATATCGAGGTGCTGCAGTTCTGGGTATTGGACCCCTCTGCAAAAACCTCCAGCAATGTTGGGAATACCACGGGTGGGCAAATGTATATCGACCTGGGTAGTGTATCAGAAGATATTCTTCGGGATGGGAAGAAGCAGTTTGAGAACGGTCTCAATACGCCCAACATACAGTCTGCGATAGACAGCTCTTCCGTTTGGGGCAGGGTACCGGCCAACCCGATACAGGTGACTACGGCGTTTAGCAATGATGCTTCCGACCGGCCTTTCCAGGACGTCGGTTTGGATGGGATGAGCGATGGTTCCGAGAGGAATAAGTATCAGCGTTATCTGAACACGTTGTCGGCTACCTTTGGGACAGGGTCCGCTGCCTATCAAAATGCAGCGAATGACCCTTCCAGTGACGACTTTATCAACTATAGAGATTCGCGTTACGACGCTTCGCAAACAGGTATCCTTGGCCGTTACAAGAATGTCAATAATCCTGAAGGAAATTCACCTATAGCTACATCGGGTTCTACGACGATCTCTGCCTATACATTATATCCCGACCAGGAGGACCTGAACAAGGATAATACGATGAATACGCTGGAGGAATATTTTGAATATAAGGTCGACCTTATACATGGCGCCACTTTTGGGTCCAGTTTTATTACGGACTCGATGACCTTTGCACCCAGTGGAGGCGTGACGCAGACCTGGTACCAGATGCGTATACCTATCTCCGAGTATTATCAGAAGGTTGGTAATATCCCCGATTTCAAGTCCATCCAGTTCATCCGGATGTACCTGACGGGTTTCACCGATTCGGTCGTTCTACGGTTTGCCAAGCTGGAGCTGGTGCGTAACAACTGGAGGAATTTCAATTATATCATCGATACGACCGGAAATTACACTGTCCTGCCTACCAATAATATCACGACCTTTAATGTCACGGCTGTGAACATTGAGCAGAACAGCTCGCGTACGCCGATCCCTTATGTTACTCCTCCCGGCGTAGTGAGGCAGCAGGAGCTGAGCAACAACAATGTCAACCTGTTGCTGAACGAGCAGGCGATGAGCCTTCAGATCTGTAACCTGGCACAGGGAGATGTGCGTGGTGTATACAAGACGACTTCACTTGACCTTCGCCGATATGGCACAATGGATATGTTTATCCATGCGGAAGCGACAGGCAATCAGAACGGGATCAATGACAATGATCTTTCCGCCGTTATTCGTTTGGGGAGTGATTTTACCAGCAACTATTACGAGATCAGGATACCGCTGAAGCATACGGCCTGGGGGGCCACTACGGCGGATGCTATCTGGCCTTCTGCCAATAACCTGGACCTGAATTTGCAGCGACTTATAACGTTGAAGGTCAATCGAAATAATAAAGGCGCGAGTAATTCATATTATAAGGAGACGGATGCTACGGGGCGGAGCTATGCCATTTTGGGTAATCCAAACCTGGGTGCCGTGCAGGCATTCTTTTTAGGAGTACAGAATGTGCAACTGGCTACTGCCTGTACGGAAGTATGGTTTAACGAATTACGATTGACTGATATCAGTACGCAGGGTGGGTGGGCTGCCGTGGGCAAGGTGGATGTCAAGCTTGCGGATCTTGGAACGCTGACGGTGTCGGGGAGTAACCGGAGTGCCGGATTTGGTACTATCGACCAGAGCACCAATGAGCGATCGTTGGACAATAACTCTCAATTCGATGCCGCGACCAATCTTGAGCTGGGCAAGCTCCTGCCTAAAAAGGCCGCTATGTCTATTCCGGTTTATGCGGGTATTACCAGGACTACCAGCACTCCGCAATATGATCCTTTTGATCTGGATATCAAGCTGAAGGACAAATTAAAGGGCGCGCCGGCTTCCGAGAAGGATTCCATCAAGGCGCAGGCTGTAGACCAGACGACGATAACAACACTCAACTTCACCAATGTTCATAAGAATAATACTACCAATAAGAAGCTGAAGCTATGGAGTATAGAGAATGTGAATGTCAGTTATTCCTATAGCAGGCAGGAGCATCATAGTCCCCTGGCGGTGGAAGATGAGCTGATCGTTCATAAGGGTACGCTTGCGTATACCTATAACCGAACGGCCAAGTTTATTGAGCCATTCCGAAGAAAGATCAAGTCAAGATCGCCCTGGCTTGGTCTTGTCAGGGATTTTAATTTCAATCCCATGCCGACCGTGCTGAGTTTCCAGGCGAATATCATCCGTCAGTTCGGAGCTTATCGTTCACGCAATGTCGGTGGTCCGGAGAATATCCTTCCGGAGACCTTTAATAAGTTCTTTACGTTTGACCGGCTATATACCCTGCGGTGGGATTTTACCCGTTCGCTCGCCCTGGACTTTACGGCTACGAACAGGGCATGGGTCGATGAAGATAGTGGCAGGCTGAGCAAGGCGGGTCGGAAACAGATGTGGGACCGGTTTTGGAAAGGCGGGCGAACTGTATTGTACACGCAGAATGCCAATCTTACCTATACCCTGCCGACCAGTAAAGTGCCTTTCCTGGACTGGACGACGGTGAGGGCGGGTTATTCTGCATCCTATACATGGACAGGGGCTTCCCAGCTGGCAGTGACGCAGGGTAACAATCTGCAGAATACACAGCAGCGTACTTTGCTGGCTGATCTCGACTTCACCCGTCTTTATAGTAAATGGGGGTTGTTGCGCCGGCTGGAGCAGAGTGGCAATCAGCAGCAGAAACAGCCGCCTGTTGCCGGCAGACCGGGGCAGGATACGGCAAAGAATAAGCAACAGCAGAACGCACCACCGGAACTTAAGGGTATAGCAAAAGGTCTGGCGAGGCTGCTGACATCCCTGAAACATGTGACATTTAACTACGCCGATAATTCTTCGTCTACGATCTTTGGATTTATGGATAGCACTCGTGCTCTTGGTATGGACTTCCATACGATGGAGCCGGGTTGGAAGTATGTATTCGGACAGCGGGCGGATACCAATTTTATCAATCGTCTTGGTAAGAAGGGGCTGATCTCTACGGATACGACCCTGAATAACCAGAACATGATCAGTTATACGCAAAAGATATCTGCATCTGCTGTCCTGGAACCGGTGCGTGATCTGCATATAACGCTCAACCTGGATAAGACCTTTGGGCAGAACTATTCCGAGCTTTATAAGGACACTGTAGGAGGGAATGGTTATGCGCGACTGAATCCTTATATGGCGGGTACCTTCAGTGTCAGCTTCATCTCTTATAATACCTTATTCGAGTCGTATAAGCCGAATGAGATATCCAAAACCTTTGCCAAGTTCGAGACTTACCGGGGGATCATTTCTTCCCGTCTGGGCTCTATCAATCCATATACCGGAGGGCTCGTCGGAAGCGATGGGTATGCTGCAGGTTATGGTCGTTATGCACAGGACGTACTGATCCCGGCCTTTATCGCGGCCTATACCGGTAAGAGTCCTCATACGGTGGCGCTGCTCAATGAAAAGGGCGGGGATGTCACGTCAAATCCTTTCTCCGGTTATCTGCCTAAACCCAACTGGCATATCAGCTATAGCGGATTAAGCAAGCTGCCCTGGTTTAAAAAGATATTTACCAGCTTTAATATCACCAACGGGTATACGAGTACACTGAGTATGAATAGTTTCAACTCGGATCTTCGGTATCGTGATCCGCTGGGATATGGGACGCCCGGGTTTATAGACACCATCAGCGGGAATTTTGTTCCTTTTTATGCGGTGCCGAACATCACTATTTCAGAACAGTTTGCTCCTCTGCTGGATGTCGATATGCAGTTTGTCAACCAGGTACAGGCCAAGGTGGGGTATAGCCGGAGTCGTCAGCTAAGTTTAAGTCTTATTGATTTCCAGCTGAGCGAAAGCCGTTCCACTGAAATTACGATCGGGGGTGGGTTCCGTAAACGTGGCGTAGGACTGCCATTTGGCTGGAAGGTTCCGGGCAACGGGAAGACGCCGCCGAATGGGCCACCTGGCAGTATCAACGCTCAAAAGGCGCAGAATGACCTTACTTTCCGACTTGATATAAGTATCAGGGACGATGCGACCTCCAGCAGTTATCTTGACCAGAACGCCTCTTTGCCAACTGGCGGACAAAAGGTGATACGCATCGACCCATCGATAGATTATGTGTTAAATAATCGAATCAACCTGAAGTTGTACTTCGATCAGCAGCGGACGACACCTAAGATCTCTACGACGCCACCTATTGTTACTACTAAGGGAGGGATCCAGATCCGGATCTCGCTGGCGCCTTAGAGGTGCTGAAACCGGGTGCTACTTCTTATAAAAATATATTGCATCTGCCTGGGCTGTACAGGTCATGACTATGTCGTTCAGGCAAACATGGGGTGGAAGGGTGGCACAATAGAAAATGGTGTCGGCCACGTCTTCAGCGTAGAGTGGTGTAAAGCCTTCGTATATTTTTTTGGCCAGGGTCTCATCGCCTTTGAAACGAACGTTTGAAAACTCTGTTTCGGCGGCGCCGGGGTGAATGGCGGTTACCTTGATGTTGTGTCGCAGCAGATCGATCCGCATTGAGTGAGATATGGCCTCTACGGCCGCCTTGGTGGCGCAGTAGACATTCCCTTTTTCATAGATCTCTTTGGCTGCAACGGAGCCGAGGTTGATGATATGTCCTTTGCCCTGTGGGATCATCAATGGCAGGATTGCCCTGGATATATAGAGAAGGCCTTTGACATTGGTGTCGATCATTGTTTCCCAGTCGTCCATGTCGGCTTCATCGAAATAATCTCTTCCCAGTGCCAGACCGGCGTTGTTGATAAGCAGATCGACTCTTTTCCAGTTTTCGGGGAGTCCGTCGATTGCCTTTTGAGCTGCCTTTTTGTCGCGGACGTCGAAAACGAGGGGTAGGATCTTGGAGGGATTTTCCTGGTTATGGGAACTCTTTTCCAGTTCGGTTTTTAGCGCTTCGAGTCTTTCTTTTCTTCTGCCTGTGATGATGATATCGTAACCGCTCGCTGCTGCAAATTTACGGGCGCAGGCTTCGCCGAATCCTGAAGTCGCGCCGGTAATAAGGATGATCTTGTTCATGATTGTGTAACAAAATTTAAATATGATTGCAAAATCCTGTAACTCTGGCCGGGCTCTTCGAGCATGCCTGCATGACCGGCATGGTTCAGGATATGAATATGGGATAAGGCGGGTAGATGAGATTGCTGTAATGCCTGTTGTGGTGGAACGGCCTGGTCATGGTTGCCTATGACAAATAGTACCGGGTTTTTAGTTTGTTCCAGCACGGTCGTGCGTTCGGGGCGGCGGATCATCGCCTCATAGTAGTAAATGAGGGAGTCAGGCAAAAAATTGGAGTAGCGATCGATCATTTCATTGATCAGCTCCGGATGGTCCTTGCGGGTCCCGGGTGCGAAAAGGTTGGGAGTAGATTGGCGGATAAAAGCAGCAGAGCCGTTCTTTTGAATGAAGTCAATGCTTTTTCTGCGGGCTGATCTCTTTTCTTCGGTATCGGCATAGGCAGTAGAATGAAAAAGCCCCAGGCCTTTTAGCCGTTCGGGATATTTTTCGGCAAAGGCGAGGCTGATGTAACCACCCATGCTATGGCCGATGAGCACGCAATGCTGAATCTCTTCCCGATCGAGCAATAGAAGAAGATCTTCCGCCATTTTTTCCATCGACGTATCCTCGGTGAGGGCGGAAGACAGGCCGCTGCCCAGCAGATCGGGAATGAGTAAGCGATAGTTGGTTTTGAGCTGCTCTGTCTGTTTGTTCCAGATGGATCCATCTTCGGCAAAGCCATGAAGTAATACGACTGGCAGACCGCTTCCTTCGTCGCGATAGAAGAGTGTATGTGGGCCGCGGGCAATTGTTTTATCCACGACTGTATCTTGTTTTTATGAAAGTCACTAAAATCCAGGCCAGGAATAGACCGGTAAGGATAATGGCCAGCCTGGATACGCAATCTCCATAGCGGGCATAGAAGGTAAGGTTGTTCTTTGCAGGCACGTATTTGCGGATGACGGCAGTCTGGACCCAGGGACGGGACTCGGTGATCTCTCCATATGGGTCGATGATACAGGAAACACCGGTGTTGGCGCTGCGTATTACCCAGCGTCGGTTCTCGATGGCGCGTAGCCGGGCATAATCTTCGTGCTGACTGTATCCAGGAGTATTGCCCCACCAGCCATCGTTGGTGATGACGGCAATAAGATTGGCGCCATTGCGGACATAACGGGACATGAACTCGCCATAGATGCTTTCGTAACATACGGCGGGGGCGATGTGATAGGAGTGATTGGTTGTATTGAGAACGGTCCGGTCGTCCTGTCCAGTATAGCCATTGGTCGTACCGCCCAATTTCTCAAACCAGGAGTCGAGAATATGCAGAAAGGGTGGTAGGGTCTCTACGCCCGGGACCAGCCTGGATTTATGGTAGAACGCTGTTGGTCCCGTACTATCGAAGAGGACGGCAGCATTGTAACTTTCGTAATATTTATCGGAGTTGGGGATCTTCTGGGCTGAAGAGGAATGGCGGTGATCGAATAAGCGAACACTTTCCAGTCCGCTCAGCAGGTTGATGGTGGGATGACGATGCAGAAAATCCCATAGTGGTCTCAGGAAAAAATCCTGTCGCAGGGAGTCTTCTATAAATCCTCTTTCGTTATAGAGCGCTGTCTCAGGCCATACTACTAATACGGTATTGTTGTCGATGGCAGAGTCGCTGAGCCGGATCAGCTTTTGCAGCTGAGCTTCGAAGCTGCCGGTGAACAACTTTTCGTATGGGTCGATATTGGGTTGGACGATGACGATGTTGTTATTTTGGGTTTGAATAGCTGTCTGGATGGATGAGAGTGAGATAAGAGCGGATAGCGCAAAGGGCAGTATCAGCGCGAGCAGGGAATAGAGGGCAAATCGTTTGTTGAATCTCCCGCCCTGGAATTTTTTCCAGGTAAAACGAAAAAGCAGGATATTGACTGTCATAACCCACAGGCCACCCCCGCTGGTGCCTGTGTATTCGTACCATTGGATCCAACCGGGTTGGGTAGAGAATACATTTCCCAGGGTCAGCCAGGGCCAGCTGAGGCCCCAGTTGGATAAATGAAAGTATTCGAAGCTAAGCCAGAAGAGTACGAGGGAGATATAGCCGACGGTATCGCCCATTCTTTTCTTTACGGCGTGGAAGCCAAGCCATGGGATACACATTAGAAGGCTGTTGGCGAGGATGGCGCCTACTGCCCCGGGGGCCGAGGCATTCCAGATCCACCAGGTGGTAGCTGCATTCCAGATCAACATGGAGAGGTAGACCCAGCCGAAGAATTTTTTTCGGCGGATACCCTGTCGCTCCATCCACAATAAGGGGATAAAAGCGATAAAGATCAGAAAGGTCAGGGGAGATACCGGCCAGGCAGCAAATAGCAACAGGCCGGTAAGGACAGACAAAAGAAAGGGGTGAAGCTTTTTCAAACCGTAAATCTTTGGTTCAAAAATAAGCTTAATAGCCATCCGTTGGGGGCGGATGGCTATTAATTTTCGTGTGTATGTGGTGCGTTTTAGCGGCTGTAATTGGGGGCTTCCTTTGTGATCTCGATGTCATGGGCATGGCTTTCTTTCATGCCGGCATTGGTGATCTTGATGAATTGTGCCTCATTTTGTAATGCCAGGATGTTTTTGGCGCCACAATAGCCCATACCTGCCCGGAGGCCGCCGACATATTGCTGAACGACTTCGGACAGGTTGCCTTTGAAGGCTACCCTGCCTTCGATGCCTTCGGGAACCAGCTTTTTGATATCGTCTTCTACGTCCTGGAAGTAGCGGTCGCTGCTGCCCTGGGTCATTGCTCCGATAGAGCCCATGCCACGGTATTGCTTGAATTTTCTTCCTTCGTAGATGATCGTTTCACCGGGGCTTTCTTCGACACCGGCAAATACGCTGCCCATCATCACGACATTGGCTCCTGCGGCCAGCGCCTTTACCATATCGCCTGTATAACGGATACCGCCATCTGCGATGACCGGGATATTCCTGGATTTGAGGGCAGAGGCTGCTTCCATGACAGCGGTGATCTGGGGGACACCGGCTCCGGCTACGATGCGTGTAGTACAGATAGAGCCTGGTCCTATGCCGACCTTGACCGCATCGGCTCCTGCATCGGCGAGTGCTTTTGCGCCGGCGGCCGTACCGACATTGCCGGCGATGACCTGTAGTTGTTTGAAATTCTTTTTTAGCGTTTTTAGAGCGTTGATGACCCCGATGTGGTGTCCGTGGGCGCTGTCAAGGGTCACTACGTCTACTCCGATCTGTTGAAGGGCGCTGGCGCGGTCCAGCAGGTCCTTGGTTATACCCAGGGCGGCTCCAACGAGAAGGCGGCCATAGGAGTCCTTTACGGCATTGGGATAGCTGGTCACCTGGAGGATGTCCCTGTAGGTGATGAGTCCGATGAGCTTACCCTGCTTGTTGACAACCGGCAATTTTTCGATCTTATGTTTCTGAAGGATCTTTTCTGCTTTTTTCAGATCGGTTCCTTCGGGGGCTATGACCAGTCTATCTTTTGGGGTCATTACTTCACTGACCTTCTTACGGTTGTTGTCTTCGAAGCGGAGGTCGCGATTGGTGAGGATGCCGACCAGCACCTTATTACTATCTGTAATTGGAATACCGCCGATCTTATTTTCTTTCATCAGCCGGAGTGCATCGCTGATGGTGGCGTCTTCGTTTAGGGTGATGGGATCGATGATCAGCCCGCTTTCGCTTCGTTTTACTTTACGAACCTGTTCAACCTGTTTTTCGATGCTCATATTCTTGTGCAGGATGCCGATGCCGCCTTCGCGTGCGAGGGCTATTGCCAGGGTCGCTTCCGTTACGGTATCCATAGCTGAGGAAAGCATGGGGATATTTAGCGTAATGCCTTTGGTCAATTTGCTGCTGATGTCTGCTTCTCTGGGAAGTACCTGGGAAAAAGCAGGGAGTAATAACACGTCATCGAATGTGAGACCTTCTCCGAAAAACTTGGGGGGGAATTTTGACTTTCCCGCGGGGGAATTTATTCTTGCCATGTGCAAAGATAGGGTAGCGCATATGTTCGGTCCAAATTTTTGTAGAGTGGCCGGTGATCGGGGTTGACTTGCTGCTAGTTGAGCCGATATCGCTGCCCCGGCAGCGTGCTGATCAGGCCTTGTAACTCAAGGTTAAGGAGATGAATTGCAACGGCAGAGATCTCCATCTGGCTTTGGGCGGCAAGCTCATCGAGGGAAAGACTTTTTGTTTCTGTTAACAATTTGAGCAGGATCTTTTCCTGTGGCTTTTGTTCGATAGCGGGGTGTGAATTGCCTGTGTCCTGAAATGGCAACCGGGCCTGAACTCCCATATGACCGATGGGCCATCCCCAGCCCATACTGGTCTGGAGTTGCTGACCGGAGAGCAGCATTTCTGCTTTCCTTTGCTGGATAAGCCAGTTACAGCCCGAGCTTCTGGGATCTGTCAGCTTGCCGGGCACGGCAAAGATCTTTTTGTCATAGGCCTGTGCTTTTTCGACGGTGAGCAGGCTGCCGCCTTTTTTTCCTGTTTCTATAACGAGGAGTGCGTCGCATAGTGCGGCGACAAGATTGTTGCGGGTAGGGAAAAGCCAGGGTTCGGGGCTGGTGTTCAGGGGGAAGGAGGTGAGGAGTCCTCCTTCGGTTAGCATGTCACCCGCCAGCCGTGTATGTTCATGTGGATAGATGTAAGCAAGACCATGGCCCAGGACTCCAACTGTGGGGATGTTATTTTTTAGTGCGGCCGAGTGGGCGCAGGCATCGATGCCATAGGCCAGGCCGCTGATGATGAGCAGGTCGGATTGGGTTAGCTGCCGGATCAGCTGTTCTGTTATTTGTCGGCCATAGTCGCTGGGACCGCGAGTCCCGACGATTGCGATGATCTTTTTTGTATTGAGATCGGCTTTGCCTTTGTAATATAGGAGAGGGGGGGCATCTGGGAGATGTAAAAGGCGTTGGGGGTAATCTTTGTCTGAGGACAGTAGCGTGCGGATACCTTTTTTTTCCAGTAGGGCCAGCTCATTTTTCAGGGTAGCCCAATCATGGAAGCTGGCAATCCTGTCGGCTGTTTCGTGGGGGATCTTTGCCTGGGCGAGCGCCTTTTTTTCGGCATGAAAAATTGCTTTTGCGCTACCAAAATGATCGACTAGCTTTTTCGTATGTGCGGCACCGATACCTGGGGTACGGGTAAGGGCTACCTGATAAAGAACATCCTCTACCATGGGGGGAATTTTGGATGTGTTAAAGGTAGACTAATAAAATGAGTATTTTGAGGCTAAAAAAGTTAGTTGCTGATCACTTTTAGTTCGGTGCGGCGGTTTTGAGCACGGCCTTCCTGGGTTGCATTATCTGCGACGGGTACTGTGTCTCCGAAACCTTTGAAGGCCAGGCGGGTTTGTGCTATTCCTTTTGTGACGAGATAGGCTGTTACGGCACGGGCTCTGTTTTCCGACAATGTTTTGTTGTCGGTCGTTTTACCGGAATTATCTGTATGGCCATTGATCTGGATGTGGAGGGTGGGGTTATCCTTTAGTAGCTGGACGACCTGGTCCAGTTCGGTTTGGGATTCAGGTTTTAATTCGTATTTGTTGGTCTCAAAGAAGATGTTCTTTAGTACGATGGCCGCATTGGTTTCGATGGGTTGCAGGGGGATGTCGATATTAAATGCGGTGTCGCCCTGTGCTCTGCTTAAAGAGAAGTTGTCGGAAAAGAAGAGGTATCCTTTTCTTTTGACGTTGAAGGCGTAATCTTTCCCTTTTGGCAGGGTGATCAGGTAATTCCCTGTTTCGTCGGTTTGGAGGTTGCTGATGACTTGCTGTGTAGAGAGGTCGGTAAGGACGACGCTGGAAGGCAGGCCTTTATGCGTCTGACGGTCGAATACTTTTCCTTTTACCCAAAGGGTCTGGGAGGGGCGGATGTCTTCGCGCAGCTCGAAGCTGTAGAGGTCCAGTCCGCCTCTGCTGTCTGCCCGGTCGCTGGCGTAGTATGCCGTTTTTCCGTTGGCTGCGATGACGAGGCTACCTTCATTTTCGATGGTGTTGATGGGATAGCCGAGGTTTTCCGGTTTGCTCCAGGTTCCTTTTGGGCCTTTACGGACTACAAAAAGATCATCTCCGCCATAACCGGGGTGGCCATTGGATGTAAAATAAAGGCTTTGGTTGTCTGCGTGGATGAAGGGGGTTCCTTCATCACCGATAGTATTGATCGTGGGGCCCAGATTTTCCGCGGCGCTCCAGTGACCGTTGAGCAGCCGGTGGCTGACATAGATATCGCTGCCGCCATAACCATCCGGCTGGCGGCTGGAAAAATAGAGGTCCCGTTTGTCGGGAGAAAGGGAGGGCGCGGATTCCCATGCGTCGGTATTGATGCTGTCGCCCATATTTTCCGGTGTGCTCCAGCCTTCCGGCGTGAGATAGGAAATATAGAGGTCGCAGCTGCCATGTCCTTCCGGGAAATTACAACCGGTAAAGATGAGCCATTGTCCATCCTGGGAGATGTTCTGGGCGCCTTCATTCTGGTTTGTATTGATATTACCGGGCAGGCTTCTGGCTTTGGTCCAGCCGTTGCCTAGCCGGTCGGATTCGTAGAAGTCTTCGTTGAAGTTGTTGACGCGGCGGGTATAGATCAGGGTGCTGCCGTCGATGGTAAGCGTGGGATAGTATTCGGAGACGGCGGTGTTGATGCTGTCACCCATGTTCAGCGGTTCGAATTTATAACCTGTTTGTGGGTGAGCGGCTGCATAGTCGAGGGCAAAACGGTAGCATCTTTGCCGGTATTCGCCTGCTTTCCGGCTGGTCTCGTTGAGGTTGGTAACGGTCAGGAAGGTACCTACAGCCTGAAGAGCTGTTGAAAAGTCTCCTTTTCCGGCCAGGTTGATCGAATAGGGGAGATTATAATCTTTAAAGTAGTTGCTGTCGATGGCTCTGGCTTTTTCGTAGCTGTCGATGGCGCCCTGGTAGTTCTTTAGTTCGCCGCACATGCCGGCCATGGAAAGCCAGGCGTCTGCGAAGCCGGGGTCCAGTTGCACTGCCTGTTTCAGGGTTTCGATGCCTCCTTTAAAGTCGTCATTCTGAGCTAGTTCCAGCGCTTTGGAATACGTTTGCGCGGCTTTTTTGTTGACTTTATCCGGGTTGTATTGGGCTTGGGTCCGGGATGCGGCTGTTATGGAGAGAAGGACGAAGAGGATATGGAGGAATTGGATTTTCATACAGGAAAATTACGAATCAGAATCTTAACGCCGAAGGCAATTTATTGGCCCTGCTAAATGCCGAAGGCATTGGTACAAGGCAGCCAGACCCGAATTGTGAGCAAATTAACGGAGAAGGGGCGGGCAAAATTGTGAGGGGGCGAAATATTGGGAACGAAAGGTAGCGGGGCTAAGGCTCTTAAGTTAGGGAACGTTAATATATTTATGCATTTGCAGAGAGAAGCCCCATTTCGGGTTGTCCTTTATATAGTCGATGATCAGGGGGGTAACAATGGAGGACTTGCTCCATTCGGGCTGGAGATAGAGGCGGCAGTTTGGGGAGACCTGTGCGGCCCACTGTTCGGCCCAGTCGAAGTCGGACTTGTTGAAAATGATGATCTTTAATTCGTTTGCCAGGGGCAGGATTTCCGGGAGGGGCGCCTTGAATTTTTTTGGTGAGAGGCAGATCCAGTCCCATTCGCCGCTAAGCGGGGAGGACCCGGATGTTTCAATATTAGTAGCAAATCCGGCCTGGTGCAGCTGGCTGGTTAATGCCGTACAATCGTGCATGAGCGGCTCGCCGCCGGTAATGATGGCCAGGCGGCCGGGGTGGGCTGCCGCTTCGGTGACGAGGTCTTTTATTTCGCGCAAAGGATGTTTGTCTGCTTCCCAGCTATCTTTTACATCGCACCACACACAGCCGACATCACAACCGCCCAAACGGATAAACCAGGCGGCTTTTCCCTGATGGAAGCCTTCTCCCTGGAGTGTATAAAAAGACTCCATGACGGGCAGGGGTTTTTCTGTCCGGGAGGGGATGGGGGAGTATGATGTATTAGTTCCCATTTCTTTCTTCGCAGGCTCTGTATGTATTTTTCATGAGAGCGGCGATGGTCATGGGGCCAACTCCGCCGGGTACCGGTGTAATATAGCTGGATAGAGGAGCTACTTCGTCAAATTTGACATCTCCTTTTAAGGCAAAGCCGCTTTTTTTGCTCCCGTCGGGTACGCGGGTGATGCCGACGTCGATGATGATCGCTCCTTTTTTTACCATAGAGGCGGTGACGAATTCCGGCTTACCAAGGGCTGCGACAATGATGTCTCCCTGGAGGCATAGTTCGGAAAGATTACGGGTTTGGGAATGGCAAATAGTGACGGTGCAGTTACCGGGGTTGGTATTTCCGCTAAGCAGGATGCTCATGGGCCGACCTACTATATTACTCCGGCCGACTACGATGGCGTGTTTGCCGCGGGTATCTATCTTATAGTGTTCGAGCAGGAGCATGATGCCATGTGGGGTAGCAGGAACGAATGTCGGCAATCCCTGGACCATTTTCCCGACGCTTTCAGGGTGAAAGCCATCGACATCTTTTGAGGGGTGGATAGCGTTGATCACTTTTTCATCGGAAATATGTTTGGGCAACGGTAGCTGTACGAGAATACCGTCTATGTCAACGTCATTATTAAGTTCCTCGATGACGTTGAGCAGCCTGTTTTCGCTGACGTTGTCTTCGAGGCGGACAAGGGTAGATTTAAAGCCTATTTCTGCGCAGGCTTTTACTTTGGCGCCTACATAAGTTTCGCTGGCTCCATTATTTCCGACGAGTACTGCTGCCAGGTGTGGGACTTTTTTTCCTTCTGTTGTTAACTGAGCTACTTGTAAGGTGAGAGCGTCTTTTATAGCCTGAGAAGCGAGCTTTCCATCTAATAATTCCATTCCGCAAAGGTAGGATTCACCAGAAAGAAAAAGCAACAAAGTTTTTTATGAATAAGAGATTTATTAAATATAAACAATTGAATGATATTTCGTTTCATTTTTTAAATAAAATGCCTATATGATAAACATTAGTATTTATTAATATTTTACTATCATATGTGGATTAAAAAATATTAGTAATAAAAATATGATTTGGATGCGTTCTGGCCATATAGCTTTATTTGTATATAAATAATTGTATTTCAGGTTTATATAAATTAATTACTCCATCAATGGCGATTAAACCTATCCAGGATTTTTAATCTTTTTGTTAAGGGATATTAACAATTTGTTTTGTTAATAAAAAAAGATAATATAAATTACAATAACACTACTAAAAACTAACTAGTCACATGAGAAAATTTCTATCACTGCTTGCGGTGCTGTCCGTGTTATGCCTGA
>Ga0307510_10000207_pt1 | contig 51708 bp, 41 predicted proteins | sample 12_EM_MG_FD_207224 | JGI IMG/M metagenome (GOLD analysis project Ga0307510, IMG submission 207224) | Populus trichocarpa ectomycorrhiza microbial communities from riparian zone in the Pacific Northwest, United States - 12_EM | ecosystem: Host-associated > Plants > Roots > Unclassified | place... | reverse complement strand
GTGACCGGCGACTCGATGACGCGGCCGGCGCGGAACGACTCCAGGTAGGCGGTCGCGTGCGCAGACACGACGCCGATGAGGCGTGTGCGCGCGCCAACGAAGGCACGCGCCGCGGCGCAGGCGCAGATGCCCGAGCCCAGGCCGATCGGCACGAACACCGCCTCGGGCGCGTAGCCGGGCGCGAACGATTCGAAGAACTCGATCCAGCAGGTCGCGACGCCGCGGACCAGGTCGTCGTGGAACGACGGAACCATGTGCAAGCCATGCTCGCGCGCCAGCACAGCAGCGTGCTCGCGTGCGGCCTGGAAGTCGTCGCCGTGCTCGACGAGTTCGGCGCCGAGCGCCCGCATCGCAGCGTTCTTCTCGACCGAATTGCCGTGCGGCACCACGATGATCGCGTTCAGGCCATGCCGCTGTGCGGCATACGCGATCGACTGCCCGTGATTGCCGCGCGTCGCGCTGACGACACCGCGCAGTTCCGGCGCGCGCCGGCGCAGCGCGTCGACGTAGACCAGCCCGCCGCGCAGCTTGAACGCGCCGACGGGCGTGTGGTTCTCGTGCTTGACCCAGACCTGCGCGCCCAGGCGCCGATCGAGCAGCGGCCAGCGCTGCTGCGGCGTCGGCGGCATGGCTTCGCGCACGATGCGTCGCGCGTCTTCGAGTTTGTCGGGGTGGTACATCGTCAGCCTTTCGCGTCGGGTGAGTGCAGCGTGACGCGTCCGCGCGGCGTCGCGAACGCGGCCGTCAAGGCTGCGCCGTTCGACGCGCAGGCCAGGCGAACCTGCGCAGGCAGCAGCCGGTCCGGAACGGACGCGCCCACCTGCAGCGACTCGAGCCGCACACCGCTGTCGATCAGCGTGTCGGTCGGGTGGCGCTCGCCCCATTCGATCAGGATGGGCGCGGCGCCGCCGCACGGCCGGGCGCCGTCTGCGCGCAGCGCGATGCGCCAGCGCAGCAGGCCGGCCGGCGTCATGCGTTCGGCGTCCATCACCTCACCGGCATCGATGCCGGCACTGCGCATCGCGGCGGCGGCCAACGCGATGTCGTCGCAACGCGCGGCCCAGGCGAGCAGCTGCGGGCCGCTCTGCTTCAGTTGCTGCCGAACCAGCCCATCGTCGAGATCGAACCAGCGCCGCCCGGCGGGCGCCGGCAGCGTCGGCGCGATCGCGATGATCTCGAGGTAGACGCGCGCAAAGCCCGCGGAGGACACGTCGAACACGCGGTTGTGCGTGCCCATGAACCGGTGCTCGCCGCCGCTTGTGGGGCGCACGCCGAAGGTCGCTTCGCACCACGCCACGCCGTTGTCCAGCGTGTGCGCGCCGACAACGAGGTGGTCGACCTGCAGCGCGGTCACCGCATCACAGCGCGAGGCTGCCTTCGATGCAGGCGATGGCGTCGCCGCCCACCCAGATGTCCGCACCGCGCCGGACCAGATGGACGCGGCCGCGGCGCTGCAGCACGGTGCCCTGGCTCGCCACGTAGTGCGGCGCGGCCATGCCGCTGCCGATCAGCCACTGCGCAAGGCCGGCGTTGAGGCTGCCGGTCACCGGGTCTTCGTAGCCGCCATCGGCCGAGATGAACGCGCGCACCTCGAACTGCGCTTCGCCGCCCGCGGGCCACGGCGCGACCACGCCGAGTTCCAGCCCGTTCATCGCGTCGTAGTCGGGCTCGATCGCGAGCAGTTCGTCGCGCGAGCCCAGCATCACCGCGACCCAGCCCGGGCCGTTGTCGACCCACTGTGCCGCGCGGATCGCGCCCGCATCCACCTGCAGGCTGCGCGCGATCTGCGCGAGCACCTCCGGCGCGACATCGCCACTGCGGCGCAGCGGCGGCGCCGCGAACGCGAGGCGCGCGCCATCGCGCCGAATGCGCACCAGGCCGACGCCGCACTCCTGCACGATCTCGTCGCCGCGCGGTCGCCCGCCGGCGGCCAGCCACGCGTGGCAGCTGCCGAGCGTCGGGTGGCCGGCGAACGGCAGTTCGCGCCGCGGCGTGAAGATGCGCACGCGGTAGTCGGCCTGTGCGTCGGTCGGCGTCAGCAGGAACGCGGTTTCGCTGAGGTTGGTCCAGCGCGCGAGCGCGCGCATCTGGTCGTCGCCGAGGTCGTCGGCACCGTGCACCACCGCGAGCGGGTTGCCCAGCAGCGGTTCGGCGGTGAAGACGTCGACCTGCGTGAAGCGGTGCGTCATGGCGTGGCCTCGCGCAACGCTTGCGCGAGCAGCGCCACGCCGCGCTCGATCACCGGCGGCGCGACCGTCACGAACGACAGGCGCAGCGTGTTCGCCTTCGGGCTCTCGGCGAAGAAGGCCGAGCCGGGCACATACGCCATGCCGAGCTCGACCGCCTTGGGCAGCAGCGCGACCGCGTCCACGCCTTCGGGCAGCTCGACCCAGAAGAACATGCCGCCGCTCGGCACGGTCCAGTGACAGCCCTTGGGCATGTGCGCCTCGAGCGCGGCGCGCATCGCGTCGCGCTGCGCCTTGTAGCGCGCGCGGATGGTCGGCACGTGCTCGCGCAGGAAGCCGTTGCGGATCACCTCGTGCACGACGCGCTGGTTGAAGCCCGGCGTGTGCAGGTCGGCGGCCTGCTTGGCCTGCAGCAGCTTCGGGCCGAGCGCCTTCGGTGCGATCACGTAGCCCAGGCGCAAACCGGGCGCGAGCACCTTCGAGAACGAGCCGAGGTAGACGGTGCCTTCGGCCCAGCGCGACGCGAGCGGCGCCGGCGGCTCGGCATCGAACCACAGGTCGCCGTAGGGGTTGTCTTCGACCAGCGGCAGGCCCTGCGCACGCGCAGCAGCGGTCAGCGCGGCACGCCGCGTCTCGCTCATGCAGCGGCCGCTCGGGTTCTGGAAGTTCGGCAGCACGTAGAGAAAGCGCGCGCCCTTGGCGACCGCCAACGCCTCGGGCATCGGGCCGTGCTCGTCGCACGCCACGGTCACCACTTGCGGCTCGTACGGCGCGAAGGCCTGCAGCGCGCCGAGGTAGGTCGGCGCCTCGACGGCGATCGTGCTGCCGGCATCGATCAGCACCTTGCCGACGAGGTCCAGCCCCTGCTGCGAGCCGGTGGTGATCAGCACCTGATCGGCATCGACCTTCACGCCGCGTTCGGCCATGTGCTCGGCGACCCATTCGCGCAGCGGCGCGAAGCCTTCGCTGGCGGCGTACTGCAGGGCCTCGCGCGGCGCATCGGCCAGCACGCGTGCGGTGGCCTCGCGCATCGCCTCGATCGGGAAACTGTCGGGCGACGGCAGCCCGCCCGCCAGCGAGATGATGCCGGGCCGCTCGGTGATCTTCAGGATCTCGCGGATGACCGACGGGTTCATGCGCTCGGCGCGGCGCGCGAGCTGCCAGGGAGACGAAGAGGAAGCGGTCATCACGGGGTCCTTGGTTTCAGGGTCTGAACAGGCATGCGCTTGCCGATGAACACCACGGCGATCACGGCGAGCGAAAACATCACGGTGGTGGCCTCGAGCCGCTCGCCGAGCACCGGCACCGCGAACAGCAGCGCGAGAAAAGGCTGGACGAGCTGCACCTGGCTCACGCGCACGGTGCCGCCGAGCGCCAGCCCGCGGTACCACGCGAAGAAGCCCAGCCACATCGAGAACAGCGTGACATATGCGAAGCCGGCCCAGGCGCTGGAGCGCACCGGCTGCGATGGCCAGATCGCCACGGTCAACGGCAAGGTCAGCGGCAGGCTCAGCACCAGCACCCAGCAGATCACCTGCTCGGCCGGCAGCTCGGCGGCCACGCGCGCACCGGCCACATAGCCGACGGCCGTGCTCAGCACCGCGAGCAGCAGCAGGCCATCGGCGGCGGACAGGCTGCCGCTGCCCTTGTAGGCCGCGAAGCACAGCACCATCGCGCAGCCGAGCGCGGCGCAGAGCCAGAAGCCGTTCGAGGGCCGCTGGCGAAAGTACACCGCCGCGCCGATCGCGGTGGCCATCGGCATCAGGCCGGTGACGACCGCGGCGTGCATCGCGTCGACCTCGCGCAGCGCCAGGCTCAGGAACAGCGGAAAGCCGACCACCGTGCCGAGCGCCGAGGCCAGCAGCGCCGGCACATGGCGGCGCTGAACGCGCGGCGCGCCAGTGAGCGCGAGGTAGACGAGGCTGAGCAGCCCGGCGAACGCCGCACGCCCCGAGGTGACGAACAGCGGCGGCAGCTGCGGGTCCGCGGCCGGGCCCACGGCCAGGCGCGTCATCGGCAGCGTCATCGAAAAGATCACGACGCCGAGCAGCCCCAGCCACAGGCCTCGTGATTCGTTTCGGGAAAGCGCGTCCATGGACAGCAGTCTACGGCTGCACACCAGCACAGAGACAGTACACTTCGACCGATTGTTCGCCGAACTGTACTGGCCAACCGCCCAACACATCGCCATGCTGGACCCGTTTCCCGCCGACCCGTCCCCGCTGACGCGCGAGGCCGACACCACGCTGACCGAGCAACTCGCCGGCCGCTTCAAGGAGCGCATCCGCCAGCGCCTGATCGCGCCCGGCGCGCGGCTGCCTTCGGTGCGCGAATGCGCGCGGCGCCACGGCGTGAGCCCGCACACCGTCGTCGCGGCCTACGACCAGCTGCTCGCGCTGGGCCTCGTCGAGGCGCGCAAGCAGCGCGGCTTCTATGTGCGCGAAACGGCGGCCGCGCGCGCGGCGCCCGATGCCGACGGCGATCGCGTGCCCTCGCATCCGCTGCCGATCAGCGCCACCTCGCTGATCCGCGGCATGTTCCAGCCGCCCGGCGCGCGGCCGATGCCGGGGCTGGGCACGCTGCCGGCCGACTGGCTCGATCTGCCGCTGCTGGCGGGCGCGTTGCGCAAGGTCACCTCGGGCGCGCAGCTCGGCGCGATGTCGCTGCGCTACGGCGAGCCGGCCGGCGAAGCCCGGCTGCGCAATGCGCTTGCCGCCAAGCTCGCCGACTTCGGCGTGAGCGCGTCGGCGCAGCAGATCGTCACCACCGTGGGCGCCACGCACGCGCTCGATGTCGTCACGCGCACGCTGCTGCGTGCCGGCGACAGCGTGCTGGTCGACGAGCCCGGCTGGTCGGTCGAGTACGCGCGGCTGGCCGCGCTCGGCCTGCGCGTGCTGCCGGTGCCGCGCGGCGAAGACGGCCCCGATCTCGCGGCGATGCAACGCCTGATCGAAGCGCAGAAACCTGCCCAGCGCCCGCGCCTGTACGTGACCGTCTCGGTGCTGCACAACCCGACCGGCGCGTCGCTCTCGCTGCAGGCCGCGCACCGCGTGCTGCAGCTCGCGCAGGCGCACGATCTGCACATCGTCGAGGACGACACCTACGCCCACCTCGCGCCGGCGCACCTGCCGCGCATGGCCGCGCTCGACGCGCTGGAGCGCACGATCTACATCTCGGGCTTCTCGAAGATCCTGGTGCCGAACTGGCGCGTCGGCTTCATCGCGGCGCCGCTCGCGCTGGTCGACCGCTTCGTCGACACCAAGCTGCTGACGACGCTGACCACGCCCGGCATCACCGAACAGGCGCTGGCGCACTGCCTGGAGCAAGGCCTGCTGCGCCGCCACACCGAGCGCGTGATGAGCCAACTCGCCCAGGCGCGGGCGCGCACCGTCAAGCTCGCCGAGGCGCACGGCTGCCGTTTTGCGGCACCGCCGCGCGGGCTGTTCGGCTGGGTCGACGTGGGTGTGGACACCGAGCGCCTTGCGCAGGTCATGCTCGACGAATGGCTGATCGCGCCGGGCGCACTGTTCCACGCCACGCACCGTCCGACCACGCTGATGCGCATCAATTTCGCGACCACGCAGGACGCGCGCTTCTGGCGTGCGCTCGACCGTGCACGCTCAAATTTGTAAAGAAACCCCGCGCCACGGGATTTACGTCAGCACATGTGACGAGTAAGAATGGCGAATTCATGAACGGCGAGCTCTTCGATTCCACCATTCCGTTCGGCGAGCCCGAGCTGCTGAAAGCCAGCACCTACCGGCGCTACCTCGACGAACTCGACGCCGACACCACGTCCGGCGGCGAGAGCTCGCGCATGAACCAGCTGAGCCCGTCGCTGCAGGCCGACCTGCAACGCGCCGACCAGCATGGCGGCGTGTCCGAAACGGTCGAGGTCATCGCAGCCTGCGTCAGGCATTCCACGCGAGTGACGATTTACTTGCAGTGCGCTGGACGGGTCTTGCCGCTCACCGTTTTTCCGCAGCAGCGGCTGGTTCATTGCCCGATGGACCTGGACGAATTCGTCGCACGCCATCTGGCCGAAGCGCGCGTGATGCACCTCGAACCTGCGGTGCTGCGTCCGCCTGGCGACATCGAACGCGAGCTGATCGGCGAGAGCCGGCTGTATCACCCGCTCACACCGCTGCTGTGGGAAGTGGCGATGCGCGGCCCGCGGTCCGAACTGCTGCCCGAGATCGGCGGCCCGGCGGTGTACCGGGTGTCGCCCAGCCTGGACATCGACGCATTGCCGCTCGGCGGCGCGCTCAGGCCGGCCATCGAGCGATTGCGGCGCAAGGCGATGCCGCTCGCCGCGATCGCCACGTGGCCCGGCTTCGACCGGGAGCGCGCGTCGCGCCTGATGAATGCGATCTATCTGCAGGCCGGGCTGATCGTCAGCCGCTCGCACCCGGATGCCGTGCGCGACAGCTGGTTTTGATGGCACCCCGATCACCGAGTACGGTGATCGACCCTCCGAGAGGGTCGGGCCTTGCTTGGGGCGGCCCGGCGCGGCGGCCCTGATCTCCCGCGCCCGGTCGGAGAGTTATCGCGCGCCCAGCGCCTCCCAGCGCTCCAGTGCCACCAGCAACTCGTCATCGATCTTCGCGTGCCGCGCCTGTGCCTTCATCGCGCGATCCGGCTCGGCGGTGTAGGACTCCGGCTTGGCCAGGAACTCGGCCAGTTCCTTCTGCTCGTTCTCCAGCGCCTCGATGCGCTTGGGCAGCTCGTCCAGTTCGCGCTGCTCCTTGTAGCTGAGCTTGCGCGCTTTCGCGGCGGGTGCCGCGGCAGCTGCAGCGGCCGGGGCAGCCTTGGCAGCGGCCGGCGGGGTGTCCTTGGACTTGCTCGCGCGTGCGGCCTGGTCGCGCAGCAGCTTCGCGCGGTCGCGCTGCAGCTTCCAGTCCTCGTAGCCGCCCTCGTACTCGCGCCAGCGTCCGGGTGATTCGTCGCCTTCCCACACGATGGTGCTGGTGACCACGTTGTCGAGAAAGCGCCGGTCATGGCTGACGAGGAAGACCGTGCCCTTGTAGCTTTGCAGCAGTTCCTCGAGCAGTTCGAGCGTGTCGATGTCGAGGTCATTCGTCGGCTCGTCGAGCACCAGCACGTTCGCCGGCAGCGCGAACAGCCGCGCCAGCAGCACGCGGTTGCGCTCCCCGCCGCTGAGCGTGCGCACCGGCGAGTTCGCGCGCTCGGGCGAGAACAGGAAGTCGTTCAGGTAGCTCATCACGTGCTTGCGCTGGCCCGCGAACTCGACCCACTCGCTGCCCGGGCTGATGGTGTCGGCCAGTGTTGCGTCGAGGTTCAGCGTGCTGCGCATCTGATCGAAGTAGGCCACTTCGATCTTGCTGCCCTGGCGGATCTTGCCGCTGTCGGGCTGCAGGTCGCCGAGGATGAGCTTGAGCAGCGTCGTCTTGCCGGCGCCGTTCGGGCCGATCAGGCCGACCTTGTCGCCGCGCAGAATCGTGGCGCTGAAATCGTTCACGATGACCTTCTTCTGCTCGCCGCTGCCGAAGCTCAGCGCCACCTCCTTCAACTCGGCGACGATCTTGCCGCTGGGCGCACCGGAGTCGATCTCGAGCCGCACCTGGCCGAGCGAATCGCGCCGCTTCTGGCGCTGATCGCGCAGCACCTCCAGGCGCTGGATGCGCGCGACGCTGCGCGTGCGGCGCGCTTCCACGCCCTTGCGTATCCACACTTCTTCCTGCGCGAGCAGCTTGTCGGCGCGCGCGTTCGCGAGCGCGTCGGAGGCGAGCTGCTCTTCCTTCATGCGCTCGTAGGCGCTGAAGTTGCCGGGGTAGCTGCGGATGATGCCGCGGTCGAGCTCGACGATGCGCGTGGCCACGCCATCGAGGAATGCGCGATCGTGGGTGATCAGCATCACGCTGCCCTTGAAGCCGCGCAGCAGCTCTTCGAGCCACGCGATCGAATCGAGGTCGAGGTGGTTGGTGGGTTCGTCGAGCAGCAGCACGTCGGGCACCGCGACCAGCGCCTGCGCCAGCGCAACGCGCTTCTTCATGCCGCCCGAAAGCTGCCCGATCTCGCGCGCGCCGTCGAGGTGGAGCTGCGCCAGCGTGGTCTCGACACGTTGCTCCCAGTTCCATGCATCGAGCGCCTCGATGCGCGTCTGCAGCGCATCGAGGTCGACGCCTTCCGCATGTTCCTCATAGGCCTGGCGCGCATCGCGCGCTTCGGCCACGCCTTCGGCCACCGCCTCGTAGACGCTGTGGCCGGGCTCGAACGACGGCTCCTGCGGCACGTAGCAGATGCGCACGCCCTGGGTCATCTGCAGCAGGCCATCGTCGAGCTTTTCCAGCCCGGCGATGATCTTCAGCATCGACGACTTGCCGGCGCCGTTGCGCCCGATCAGGCCCAGGCGCTCGCCGGCTTCGAGCGAGAACCCGGCGTTGTCGAGCAGGGCCACGTGGCCAAAGGCCAGATGGGCGTTGGAAAGGGAGAGAACAGCCATGGGGTCACACGCGGCCGCCGCGCGTCACGCGCGGGGCTTTAAGGGAAAACGCGGATTATCCCAGCAGGACGCCGACCGCGCTCCTTCTCAAAGCTTCAGCGCCGCCTCCAGCGCGTCGACGAAGGTCTTGGCCACATCGAAGCCGCTCTGCTGCGTGATCTCCTGGAAGCCGGTCGGGCTGGTGACGTTGATCTCGGTGAGGCAGTCGCCGATCACATCCAGGCCCACGAGCAACAGGCCGCGCGCCGCGAGCACCGGGCCGATCGCCTCGGCGATCTCGCGATCGCGCGCCGACAGCGGCTGCGCCACGCCCTTGCCACCCACCGCCAGGTTGCCGCGGATCTCGCTGCCCTGCGGAATGCGCGCGAGCGCGAACGGCACCGGCACGCCGCCGATCACGAGAATGCGCTTGTCGCCCTTCACGATCTCGGTCAGGTAGCGTTGCACCATCACGGTCTCGGCGCCGCCCTTGTTCAGCGTCTCGACGATGCTGCCGAGGTTCAGGCCGTCGGGCCCGACGCGGAAGATGCCCATGCCGCCCATGCCGTCGAGCGGCTTCAGGATGATGTCCTTGTGCTCGGCGTGAAAGCGCTTCACGTCGGCCTCGCTGCGCGTCACGAGCGTGGGGCCGATGAACTGCGGGAACTCGAGGATCGCGAGTTTTTCGGGGTGATCGCGCAGCGCGCGCGGGCTGTTGAAGACCTTCGCGCCTTCGCGTTCGGCCTGGCCCAGCAGGTGGGTCGCGTAGAAGTATTCGCTGTCGAACGGCGGGTCCTTGCGCATGATCACCGCGCCGACATCTGCGAGCGCCGTGAGCGTGGCCTCGCCCTGCGGCGCGAACCAGTCGTGCGCGTCGCCGGTGAGCGTGAAGGCGCGCATCGGCGCGCTGACGCGGCCGCCGCGCTGCCACATCAGGTCTTCGGGTTCGCAGGCCAGCAGTTCGTGGCCGCGGCGCGCGGCCTCGCGCATCATCGCGAAGGTGGAATCCTTGTAGGTCTTGAAGCTGGCCAGCGGGTCGGCGACGAACAGCAGTTTCATGGTGGGCTCTCGGGAATCGGGTCGGGCGTGCGCGTCAAGCGTGTGCGCGGGGCCGCCACTGTTGCACAAAAAGCGCGAGCGCGCCGGCGACCACGCCCCAGAAGGCCGAACCGATGCCGGCCAGGCTCACGCCGCTGAGCGTGACGAGGAAGGTGATCAGCGCGGCCTCGCGGTGCGCGTCTTCTTTCAGCGCCATCGCCAACCCGCCGCCGATGCTGCCGAGCAGCGCCAGGCCCGCGATCGCGACGACGAGTTCGCGCGGGAAGGCCGTCAGCACGCCGGTGACGGCCGCACCGAACAGGCCGACGATGCAGTAGATCAAACCGCACGCGGCCGCGGCCACATAGCGCTTGTCCGGATCGGGATGCGCCTCGCGTCCCATGCAGATCGCCGCGGTGATGGCCGACAGGTTCAGCGCGAACGCACCGAACGGCGCGAGCACCAGCGTCGCGACGCCGGTGAGCGTGATGATCTTGGAGATCGGCATCTCGTAGTTCGCCGCGCGGATCGCCGCGACCCCGGGCAGGTTCTGCGACGCCATCGTCACGACGAACAGCGGCAGCGCCAGGCTCACTGTCGCGCGCCAGGTGAACTCCGGCATCGTGAACACCGGTGTCGTGAGGCCCCATTGCACGCCGCCGAGGTGCAGCTGGCCCATCGCCGCTGCATACGCGACGCCGACGACGAGCACGCCCGGCACCGCATAGCGCGCCCACAGGCGCCGCCCGATCAGGTAGGCGGCGAGCATCAGCAGCACCAGCGTGAAGGCGGACTTCAGCGCGACGAACGCATCGAGCCCGAAGCGCGTCAGCACGCCGGCCAGCAACGCGCTGGCGATCGGCATCGGGATGCGGTCCAGCACGCGCTCGAACCAGCCGGTGACGCCGAACAGCGTGATCAGCGCGGCGCAGACGATGAACGCGCCGGTGGCCTGCGCCATGTCGAAGCCGCCCGCCACGCCTGCGGTGGCAAGCACGGCCGCGCCGGGCGTGCTCCACGCCACCATCACCGGCTGGCGCAGCCACAGCGAGGGCAGCAGCGAACACAGGCCCATGCCCAGGCCGAGCGCCCACATCCAGGAGCTGATCTGCGCCGGCGTGGCGCCGAGCGCGGTGGCGGCGGAGAACACGATGGCCACCGAGCTGGTGAAGCCGACCAGCACCGCGACGAAGCCGGCGGTGGCGGCGGACAACGAGAGGTCGGTTAGGCGAAGAGGATGTCGCATCGCACGAGGATAGCCGCCGGCCGCGTCTCGAAGCCGCGTCTCAGATTTCCAGCTTGGAGCCCAGCTCGACGACGCGGTTGGTCGGCAGGCTCAGGAAGTCGGCCGCTGCCGACGCGTTGCGGTGCATGCTCGCGAACAGCTTCTCGCGCCAGTCGGCCATGCCGCCGCCCATGGTCGGCACGACGATGTCGCGCGAGAGAAAGTAGGACGTGTCCATGTCGTCCATCACGCAGCCGCGGTTGCGCAGCAGCGCGAGCGCTTCGGGCACGTCGGGCTCGTTCTTGAAGCCGAAGTTCAGCGTCACCTGCCAGCAGTCGTGACCGAGCGACTCCATCTCGCAGCGCTTGTCGAAACCTATCCACGGCACCTCGTGGTGCTTGACGGTGACGAACAGGTTGGTCTCGTGCAGCACCTTGTTGTGCTTAAGGTTGTGCAGCAGCGCGTTGGGCGTCAGGCCCTGGTCGCTGACGAGGAACACCGCGGTGCCCTGCACGCGCGTGGGCGGGCTCACGAACACGGCTTCGAGAAAACTCTTGAGGTCGATGGCATCTTCGCGCAGCCGCTTGGTCATCAGCTTGCGGCCCTGCTTCCAGGTCATCATCAGCGTGAACATCACGCCGCCGATCGCGACCGGGAACCAGCCGCCGTCGAACACCTTGACGACGTTGGCGCTGAAGTAGACGAAGTCGACGACGAAGAAGAAGCCGGTGGCCGCGAACGACAGCGACCACGGGTACTTCCAGCCGTAGCGGATCACGAAGAAGGTCATCGTCGTCGTGATCAGCATGTCGATCGTGACGGCGATGCCGTAGGCGGCGGCGAGCTTGCTGGTCGAACCGAAGATCACGACCGCGATCACGATGCAGACGTACAGGCTCCAGTTGATGAAGGGCACATACACCTGGCCGGCCTCGCGCACCGAGGTGTGCGTGATGCGCAGGCGCGGCAGGTAGCCGAGCTGCATCGCCTGCTTGGTGACCGAGAACGCCGCGGTGATCAGCGCCTGCGATGCGATCACGGTGGCGCAGGTCGCGAGCGCGATCAGCGGGTACAGCGCCCAGGTCGGCGCCATCTCGAAGAACGGGTTGCGCACGCGGCCGGGGTGCTCGAGCAGCATCGCGCCCTGGCCGAAGTAGTTGAGCACCAGCGCCGGCATCGCCAGGCTGAACCACGCGAGGCGGATCGGCCGCTTGCCGAAGTGGCCCATGTCGGCATAGAGCGCTTCGGCGCCCGTGACGCACAGCACCACCGAGCCGAGCGCGATGAACGCGACGCCCGGATTGCCGACCAGGAACACCAGCGCGTAGTGCGGGCTCAGCGCCCACAGGATCGCCGGGTTGGTGACGATGTGCTGCAGGCCCAGCACGGCGAGCACGCAGAACCACAGCACCATCACCGGCCCGAACAGCTTGCCGACGTTCGCTGTGCCGTGGCGCTGCACCATGAACAGCGCGGTGAGAACCACGAGCGTCACTGGCACGATGTACTGGTGCAGCGCCGGCGCCGCGACCTCGATGCCCTCGACCGCCGACAACACCGAGATCGCCGGCGTGATGACACCGTCGCCGAAGAAGATCGCGGTACCGAAGATGCCCAGCAGCAGCAGCCGGCGGCGCAGCACCGGCCGGCCCTTCACCGCGGTGGAGGCGAGCGCGAGCATCGCGATCAGGCCGCCCTCGCCGTTGTTGTCGGCGCGCAGGATCAGCACCACGTATTTGATCGAGACGACGACGGTCAACGTCCAGAACACCAGCGACAGCACGCCGTAGATGTTCTCGTCGGTGAGCGAGACGTGGCCGTGCGCGAAGACCTCCTTCAGCGCATACAGCGGGCTGGTGCCGATGTCGCCATAGACGACGCCGACGGCGGCGAGCACGAGCCCGGCCAGACCGGATCTGGAAGACGATGACGAGGAGCTCAAGCGGACTGCATCAGGAAAAGCACAGCGGGGATTGTGCGCCTGACAGCGCGCACATCCGCCCCTGTCATATCTGGACTTTGGTGCCGAGTTCAACCACCCGGTTCGGCGGCAGGTTCAGGAAATCGGCCGCCGACGCCGCATTGCGGTGCATGTTGGCGAACAGCTTCTCGCGCCATGGCGCCATGCCCTTGCCGAGCGTGGGCACCACGGTGGCGCGCGACAGGAAATACGAGGTCATCATCGGATCGAGTTCGATGCCACGCGTCTGCAGCAGCTCGAGCGCGGCCGGCACATCCACATCGTTCTTGAAGCCGAAGGTCAGCGAGATCGCCCAGCAACCCTTGCACAGCAGCTGCGCATTCGCGCGCTCGGCGAACGGCACCCAGGGCACGTCGAGCGTGGTCACGGTGACGAACAGGTTGGTCTCGTGCAGCACGTTGTTGTGCTTGAGGTTGTGCAGCAGCGCGGTGGGCGTGAGGTCGGCCACGCCGTTCATGAACACCGCCGTGCCGGGCGCGCGCATCGGCGGATCGGACAGCACGCTCTTCAGGAAGGGCTTGAGCTCGATCGCGTCGGCGCGCAGGCTCGCGCCCAGCAGCTCGCGGCCGCGCGCCCAGGTCATCATCACCGTGAACACGAAGCCGGCGATCAGCAGCGTGAACCAGCCGCCCGACAGCACCTTCAGGATGTTGGACGAGAAGAACACGAGTTCGATCGCGAGGAAGAAGCCGGTCGCGCCGACGCACAGCCACCACGGGTAGTTCCAGCGGTAGCGGATCACGAAGAAGGTCATCACGGTGGTCAGCACCATGGTCGCGGTGACCGCAATGCCGTAGGCGGTGGCGAGCGCGCTCGACGAGCCGAAGTACAGCACCGCGACGACGATGGCCGCGTACTGCAGCCAGTTCACGCCGGGGATGTAGATCTGCCCGGTGTCGCGCACGGAGGTGTGCAGCACGCGCAGGCGCGGCAGGTAGCCGAGCTGGATCGCCTGCTTGGTGACCGAGAAGGTGCCGGAGATCGTGGCCTGCGAGGCGATCACGGTGGCCAGCGTGGCCATCACGACCATGGGCACCAGGAACCACGACGGCACCATGTTGAAGAACGGGTTGTCGGCCTTCAGCGGCTCGACCAGCATCAGCGCGCCCTGGCCGAAGTAGTTCAGCACCAGCGCCGGGAACACCAGCGCGAACCATGCGATCTGGATCGGCTTGCGGCCGAAGTGGCCCATGTCGGCATACAGTGCCTCGGCGCCGGTGACCGCGAGGAAGACCGCGCCCAGCACCAGCAGCGTGACGTGGCCATGCGCGAAGCCGAAGCTCAGCGCATGCCACGGGTTCAGCGCGGCCAGCACCTGCGGCGCGCGCACGATCCACACCAGCCCCCAGAAGCCGATCACTGCGAACCAGACGATGGTGAACGGGCCGAACCAGCGGCCCATCGCGCCGGTGCCGAACTTCTGCACCATGTAGAGCAGCGTGATCACGACCAGCGTGATCGGCACCACGTAGGGCTTGAAGGTGGGTGTGACGACCTCCAGGCCTTCGACTGCCGACAGCACCGAGATCGCCGGCGTGATCACGCCGTCGCCATAGAACAGCGCGGCGCCGAGGATGCCCATGATGATGAGCGCGTTGCGCAGGCGTGGCCGCTCGCGCGTGGCCTGCGACGACAAGGCCATCAGCGCCATCGTGCCGCCCTCGCCGTTGTTGTCGGCGCGCATGATCAGCGTCACGTACTTCAGCGACACGATCACCGTGAGAGTCCAGAACACCAGCGACAGCACGCCGAGGATGTCGGGTTCGGTCAGCGCGGCGTGCTTGGTGGCGAAGACTTCGCGCAAGGCGTACAGCGGGCTGGTGCCGATGTCGCCATAGACGACTCCCAGCGCGCCCAGCGTCAGGGCGCCCAAGCCGGAAGTGCCGGATTTGCTGCTCACAGGAAAGCCCCGCGGAAGATCGCAGGGCATCGGTCATCAGGAGCGGGATTCTGCGCCCGCGCCCCCGGGCACTGGCAAGCCCCCGATCCGGGCATGTTGCGGCGCAGCAACCGCGCCCGGATTCAGGTTGCCGACTCCAGCCAATCGGCCTACGGCGGCGCGCGCAGCGCTATTCGTAGACCTCGGCCTCGGGGTCGGTCGCTTCCATCTCGTAGCTCGCGGCCACCATCGCCAGGCGCGCGATCACGCCGTACATGTAGAAGCGGTTCGGCGCACTGGCGCCGGGCTTCACGCCGCTGCGCGGCAGCTGGTTGGATTCGGCGAAGGCGAGCGGCACGTAGCTGGCGCCGGGCACGTCGAGCGCCTCGTCGATGCCGCGGCCGGCGTTGACGCGGTAGAAGCCGCCGACGACATAGCGGTCGATCATGCACACCACCGGCTCGGCGACCGCGTCGTTGACGCGCTCGTAGGTCGGCACGCCTTCCTGCAGGATCATGTCGGCGCTGTGCTGGCCCTCCTTCAGGCCGCGCCTGAGGCGGCTCAGGTCGGCGAGGTCCTTCGGGTCGCGCACGGTCATCAGGCTCGGGCCGCTGGTGCCGGCATCGGCCTTCACGATCACGAAGGGCTTCTCCTGGATGCCGTATTCCTTGTACTTGCGCCGCACCTTGCCGAGCAGCATCTCGGACTGCGCCATCAGCTCGTCGCGGCCGCGGTCGCTGCTGAAGTCGACCGCCGCGCAGCGCGTGAACATCGGGTTGATCAGCCACGGGTCCATGCCCAGCAGCTTGGCGAACTTCTTCGCCACTTCTTCATACGCGCGGAAATGGTTGCTCTTGCGCCGCGTCACCCAGCCGGCGTGCAACGGCGGCAGCAGGTACTGCTCGTGCAGGTTCTCGAGCACGCGCGGCACGCCCGAAGACAGGTCGTTGTTGAGCAGGATGGTGCAGGGGTCGAAGCCCTTCAGGCCGAGGCGCCCGCGCGTGCGCACCACCGGCTCCAGCGTGAGCGAACTGCCGTCGGGCAGGCCCACGTCGGTGGGCTGGGTGATGTTCTCGTCCAGCGTGCCCAAACGCACGTTCAGCCCGGCCACCTGGAAGATCTGCATCAGGCGCTGCACGTTCGACAGGTAGAAGGTGCTGCGCGTATCGCGCTCGGGGATCAGCAGCAGGTTCTTGGCCTCGGGGCAGATCTTCTCGATCGCCGCCATCGCCGCCTGCACTGCCAGCGGCATCATTTCCTGGGTGAGGTAGTGGAAGCTGCCGGGGAACAGGTTGGTGTCGACCGGCGCCAGCTTGAAGCCGGCGTTGCGCAGATCGACCGAGGTGTAGAACGGCGGCGTGTGCTCCATCCACTCCAGCCGGAACCAGCGCTCGATGGCCGGCAGCGATTCGAGGATGCGCTGCTCCAGCTCGTTGATCGGGCCGGTGAGTGCGGTGATGAGGTGGGGAACCATGACAAGGCCCAAGGCGAGGGAACAGAACGAATTCTAGGCATGTGGGGTTGAGTGCCCGACTGACAAGCCGGCACCAAAGCAAAAGGGCCACCTCGCGGTGGCCCTTTTCTCCGTTGTGGAACGCGTCGTTCAGACGCGTTGCCGCATCAGTTGTGATATGCCGTTTCGCCGTGGGCGCTGATGTCCAGGCCCTCGCGCTCGTCTTCCTCGCTGACACGCAGGCCGATGACCTTGTCGACGATGAAGTAAGCCACCAGCGACACCACACCCGACCACACGATGGTCAGCAGCACGGCCTTCAGCTGGATCCAGACCTGGGCACCGATGCCGTTGGACGAGACCGCTGCCGTGACCCAGTCACCGACCAGGCCGGGGCCGCCAAGCGACTGCGTGTTGAACACGCCGGTCAGCAGCGCGCCGACGATACCGCCGACACCGTGCACGCCGAACACGTCGAGCGAGTCGTCCGCACCCAGCATCTTCTTCAGGCCGGTCACACCCCACAGGCAGGCGAAGCCGGCGACGAAGCCGACCACGATCGCGCCCATCAGGCCGACATTGCCGCAAGCCGGCGTGATCGCCACCAGGCCCGCCACCGCGCCGGACGCAGCGCCCAGCATCGAGGCCTTGCCCTTCATCAGCGTTTCACCGATGCACCAGGCCAGCACGGCCGCAGAAGTGGCGCTGAAGGTGTTCATGAAGGCGAGCACGGCGGTGTTGCCTGCTTCGAGCGCCGAGCCGGCGTTGAAGCCGAACCAGCCCACCCACAGCAGTGCGGCACCGACCATCGTCAGCGTCAGCGAGTGCGGCGTGAACGCCTCCTTGCCGTAGCCCACGCGCTTGCCGATCATGTACGCACCGACCAGACCCGCGACGGCGGCGTTGATGTGCACCACCGTGCCGCCCGCGAAGTCGAGCGCGCCCATCTGCCACAGGTAGCCGGCCTTCGCGTTCATCGCGTCGACCACTTCCTTGCCGCTGTAGGCGTCCGGGCCCATCCAGAACCAGACCATGTGCGCGATCGGCGCATAGCTGAAGGTGAACCACAGCACCATGAACGCGAGCACCGCGGAGAACTTCGCACGCTCTGCGAACGCACCGACGATCAGGCAGCAGGTGATGCCGGCGAACGTGGCCTGGAACGCGGTGAACAGCAGTTCAGGGATGTAGACACCCTTGCTGAACGTGGCGCCCATTGCGAACGAGCCATCGGCCGGGTTGAACAAGCCCTTCATGAACAGCCGGTCGAAGCCGCCGATGAACGCGTTGCCTTCGGTGAACGCCAGGCTGTAGCCGTACACGCACCACAGCACCACGATCAGCGAGAAGGTGACCATCACCTGCATCAGCACCGACAGCATGTTCTTGCTGCGCACCAGGCCGCCGTAGAACAGCGCAAGGCCAGGCACCGTCATCATGATGACGAGCAGCGTGGCGACGATCATCCAGGCCACGTCACCCTTGTTGGCGACCGGCGTGGAGGCCGCTGCCGCCGGAGCCGAAGCACCGGAGGCGGCTGCGTCCGGCGCGGAGGCCGGGGCAGGTGCGGCAGCAGGTGCCGCCGATGCCGCGGCCGAAGCCGCAGCGGGTGCCGAAGCGGCATCCTGGGCGAACGAGGCGCCCGCAAAGCCGAGGGCCGCGAGGCCCAGGGCGAGAGTAGCAATGAGTTTTCTCATGGGTTGTCTCTTTTGTTGGGTCAGAGTGCGTCTTTGCCGGTCTCGCCGGTGCGGATGCGCACCACCTGCTCCAGCGACGACACGAACACCTTGCCGTCACCGATCTTGCCGGTGCGTGCGGCGCCTTCGATCGCCTCGATGACGCGGTCGACGATCGCGTCGTCCACCGCGGCTTCGATCTTCACCTTGGGCAGGAAGTCGACCACGTACTCAGCGCCGCGGTACAACTCGGTGTGGCCCTTCTGGCGGCCGAAGCCCTTGACTTCAGTCACCGTGATGCCCTGCACGCCGATGGCGCTGAGGGCTTCGCGGACTTCGTCAAGCTTGAAGGGCTTGACGATGGCGGTCACCATCTTCATGGTCGTCTCTCCAGTGAGTGGGTAAGGTTTAGAACGTTTTCTTGACGGCGATGACAACACCGCTCTTGCCAAGGTCCTTGCCGTTCGCGGGCGAGGCATAGGCCTTGGTGCCGGCGATCGTCTTGGTGTCGGCCCCGACGATCGCGGCGCTCACGAAGAAGCCGGAGAAGTCCTTGCCCACGGTGAACGAGTAATCGGTGTACGAGAAGTCGCTGTGGTGCGCGACGCGCTGGTAGCCCACGTGCGGGATCAGCTGGATGCCGGGGCCGACTTCGAAGGTGGCGCTCAGGTCGACATAGCCGCTGCCCTTGCTGTCGGCGGTGCCGAACAGGTCGGTCAGGCTGTGCGAGTACTTCAGCGTGGCCGGGCCGTAGGTCAGCGCGCCGTAGATCTCGGTCGTGTTGGCGTTGGCGGCACCGGGGATGTCGCCGTACTTGTTGCTCGGGTACACGTACGACAGCACGCCGACGTCATAGGTGAAGTCCTTGGCGATCTCGCCCTTGTAGCCGCCGTACAGGTCGAGCTCGAACGCGCCCTTGGCGTCGACGCCGTTGGCGGCCTCGGCGTCCTTGATCCACTTGATGGTGGAAGCCCAGGTGCCGATGTAGAAGCCGCTGGCGAAAGCGTAGTCGGCGCCGCCCTGGATCGCGGGCTTCAGGCGCGTCTGCGAGATGCCGCGGTAGCGGTAGTCGCTGGTCAGGCTCACATTGAACGACAGTGGGCTGGCTTCCGGCTCTGCCGCGGGCGCTACGGGCGCAGCGGTCTGGGCGAGAACGATCTGGGGCAACGCGGCGAGCGCGAGCGTGGAGGCCATCGCGAGCAAAGTCTTGGTCATGTTTACTATCCTTTGATTGCACAAGGTGAGACTGCGATACGTTTTGCAGCTTCTGTGCCAAGCCCAGGGGCGGGCTGCGTGCACCACCCCCACCCCTTCGTCACCATTCACACCGGAGGTCCGCACCAAATCGGGCGCTTTGAAGCGTTCGCCCCGTTTCGGTGCCGCTTTGCGCACAAGCATGTAACACGACGTAACTAGCAGGCACAATTCCACACCCAGTGGAGAGAACATGTCGCTTGCCGTCATTCACAGCCGCGCGCTGCACGCACTCGATGCAGCCGAAGTCACCGTCGAAGTGCACCTGACCAACGGCCTGCCGAGCTTCACGCTGGTCGGGCTGGCCGATGTCGAGGTCAAGGAAGCCCGCGAGCGCGTGCGCGCCGCGATCCAGAACAGCGGGCTGGAATTCCCGACCAACAAGCGCATCACGGTCAACCTCGCGCCGGCCGATCTGCCCAAGGAGTCCGGGCGTTTCGATCTGCCGATCGCGCTGGGCATCCTCGCGGCCAGCGGACAGCTCGATATGGCGCGGCTCGACGCGTTCGAGTTCGCCGGCGAGTTGTCGCTGGGTGGCGAGCTCCGCCCGGTGCGCGGCGCGCTCGCGATGGCGCTGGCGTTGCGCCGCAGCACGCGCCCGCTGCGCCGCGCGCTGGTGTTGCCGGCCGTCAGCGCACGCGAGGCGGCGCTGGTCGACGGCCTGCGGATTCACGGCGCGGCCCACCTGCTCGATGTCGTCGCGTCGCTGCTGCCCGGCCAGGGAGGCACAGAGCCGGTCACGTTGCCGCTGGCCGTGGCCGAGGTGGCCATGACGCCACCACCCGCGCCCGATCTGCGCGAAGTGAAGGGCCAGTCTGCCGCGAAGCGCGCGCTGGAGATCGCCGCCGCGGGCGGCCACAGCCTGCTGATGCTCGGCTCGCCCGGCACCGGCAAGTCGATGCTGGCGCAGCGCTTCGTCGGCCTGCTCCCGCCGATGACTGCCGACGACGCGCTCGAATCGGCCGCCGTGCTGAGCCTGACCGGCGCCTTCACGCTTGCGCACTGGGGCCAGCGCACGCTGCGCGCGCCACACCACACCGCGTCGTCGGTGGCACTCGTCGGCGGTGGCACGCCGCCGCGGCCGGGCGAGATCTCGCTGGCGCACCACGGCGTCCTCTTTCTCGACGAGTTCCCAGAGTTCAAGCGCGCCGCGCTCGAAGCGCTGCGCGAGCCGCTGGAGACAGGCCGCATCCTGATCTCGCGGGCCGCGCGGCAGGCCGAATTCCCGGCGCGCTTCCAACTCGTCGCCGCGATGAACCCCTGCCCGTGCGGCCACCTCGGCAGCGCGTTGCGCGCCTGCCGCTGCACGCCCGAGGCGGTGCTGCGCTATCAAGGCCGCATCAGCGGGCCGCTGCTGGATCGCATCGATGTGCAGGTCGAGGTGCCAGCGGTCGCGCCCGAAGCGCTGTCGGCCGCGCCCGATGGCGAACCCAGCGCCGTGATCGCGCAGCGGGTTGCGGCAGCACGCGAGCGCGCCCACGCGCGCCAGGGCGTCATGAACGCGATGCTCGCCGGCGACGCGCTGGACCTGCATTGCGCGCTCGACGCCGCCACGGCGAAGTTCCTGCAGTCGGCCGCCGCGCGGCTCGGCTGGTCAGCGCGCGGCTTTCACCGCGTGCTGAGGGTCGCCCGCACGATCGCCGATCTGGCCGGTCGCGAACGCATCGCGGTCGCCGACATCGCCGAGGCCGTGCAGTACCGGCGCGTGCTGAGCACGCATTGATTGCCGCCGCGCCACGCTGGCGCGTTGGTCACCACACCGCGCCACAGCGCGGCGAAGCCTCAAAGGAAGCCGAGGTCGCGCGAGAAGTTCGGCAGGTTCGGGAACACGATGTTCAGGTCCGAATCCGTCGCGCCGAACCACTTGCCCAGCGTGCTGCCGATGGTGTCCACCGAGGTCACCGGCAGGTAGGCGTTGTTGGCCGAGTCGGACAGGTTCAGGCCGAACTGCGGGAAGCGCCCGTAGATCTCGCCGCCCTTGACCGCGCCGCCCATCACGAAGTGGTGCGAGCCCCAGCCGTGGTCGGTGCCGTCGCCGTTGCTGGTCAGCGTGCGGCCGAAGTCGGACGCGGTGAACAGCGTGACGTTGTTGCGCATGTCGCCGCCCGCCAGCCCGGCCAGTGCGGTGTCGAAGTAGCCCAGCGCATGCGAGATGCGCGCGAGCAGATCGGCCTGGTTCATGTTCTGGTTGTCGTGGGTGTCGAAGCCGCCCATCGAGACGAAGAACACCTGGCGCTTGGCGCCCAGGCCGGCGCGGGCGCCGATGATGCGCGCCACGGTCTGCAGCTGCGTGGCCAGGCCGTTGTTCGCGTTGGCGTTGGTCGACGGCTGCACGTATTGCGTCGGTGCCGGCACGGTCGAGGCCACGTAGGCGGCCTGGAACACGGCCTGCGCATCGACCGAGCGCTTCACGATCGCGCCGTACTCGTTCGCGAACAGATGCTGGTTGTTGGCGGTGACGATGTTCTTCAGCGTCGCCGACGCGCTGGTCGAGCCGAACAGCGTGCCGGTGAGGCCGCCGATCTGGGTCGCGCCGCCGCCGCTCACCTGGTACTGGAACACGGTCTCGCCGGCCGAGAACACCGCGTTGCCGGACACCGAGATGCTGGTGAACACCGTGTTCGAATTGCTGCTGGCGACGAGGTCGCCGAGGTGGCCGCCCCAGCCCACCTTCACGCCTTCCGGCCCGAGCGCCTGCCAGGTCGACTGCTGGTCGTTGTGCGAGCCCAGCGCCTTCGGCCGCGGCTTGACGTTGGCCACGTACTCGGCACGCGTCAGCGGCTGCACCAGCGGGCCGGCGTTGGCCAGGATCGCGAGACGGTTCGCCGCGAACAGGGTCGCGACTTCCGGCATGCTCGGGTGCAGCGCATACGTGAACGCGTTGTTCTCGGGCGAGACGGTGAACTTCGGCGCGATCGCACGCACGCCGCCGAGGCGGTCGGGCGAGGCCAGCGCCGCGGTCGGCACGACCGGCGTGCCCGGCGCCTTCAGCGCGATGGATTCCGGGGCCACCGAGCGCAGCCGCGTGTACTCGTTGAACGACGCGGCATCGGTGCGCAGCACCATGTGCGACGAGTCGTTGCCGCCGTAGAAGAACAGGCAGACGATGGCCTTGTAGTCGGCGCTGGTCTGCGCGACCGCGGTCGACAGGCTGGCGAGGTTGAGTGCGAACGGCGCGGCGGCGGTGCCGACCGAGCCCGAGACGACGGACGCAGTGCGCAGGAAGCGGCGGCGCGAGGCATTGAGTTGCGACATGGAAGGTGTCCTTCGCTTACTTCTGGATCAGGTAGTCGGGCGCGGCCATCGACAGGAACACCGCGAGGTAGACGCGGTCGCGCTTGGCGCTGTCGATCGCGGCCTGGTTGGTCGGTGGCGCGGTCGCGGCGGCGCCGGACGCGGGCGCCGTGCCGGCCGCATACACCGCCGCAGGAATCGCGCGGCTCGTCACCGCGGCCACCAGCTGCGTCTTCAGCGCGTCGGGCATCTGGCCGTAGAACAGCAGCAGGTTCATGCGGTCGACCAGATCGGCGGGCTTGTCCGCCAGCGCGAGTTCGGCGGTGTAGTCCTGCTGGATGTCGCGCGTGGTGTCGACCTGGATCACGCTGCGCATGTAGTTCATGTAGCCGGCGACCGACACGTCGTGCACGATCTGGAACTCCGGCGCGACCAGGCCCGCATCGGCGATCGGCTTGCTCGAGGGCACATAGCCGGGCCGGTAGAAGTTGAACACGGTCGGCGAGAACATCGGCGTCTGGTTCAGGCGCGTCGCCGGGTCGTCGGTGTTGCCGATGCCGGTGAAGCGCCCGCTCGTCGACCTGGCGTTGAACGCGCGCATGTAGTTGGCCAGGCGGATCACCGGCTCGCGCACCTTGCCGGCAGTCGTCGAGGTCGCGCTGGCGGTGCGCGCCTCCGGGTCGAGCAGGATCGCCTTCCACACCGCCTTCATGTCGCCGCGCACGCCGGACGCCGTGCCGTTGAAGGCCGCGGCCACGCGGCCCACATAGGCCGGGCTCGGGTTGCTCGTGACCAGGCGCTGGATCAGCTGGCGGCCGACGAACGGGCCGACGTTCGGGTGATTGAACAGCGTGTCGAGCACGATCTTCAGGTCGCCCTTGGTGTCGGCGGTGGTCAGCGTCTGCTCGGGGATGGTGACACCGAGGAAGGTCTTCGCGCTGATCGAATGGAAGTTGGTGTTGGCCGTGTACTGGTTGTAGTCCTGCATCGGGCGCCAGTCGCGCTCGACGTTCGCATCGCTGCCGAAGAAGCGGCGGTTGGTACGGTCGGTGGTCATCGGGCCGGCGTAGTAGCTCCAGCCGGTGAAGACCTGCGACATGCCCGACAGATCGGCCGATGTATACGCCGCCGCCGGCGCGCCATCGCTGCCGGTGATCACGGTGCCGTCGGCGTTCAGCTTGTACTGGCCGATCGTGAACAGCTGCGTGATCTCGCGCGCGAAGTTCAGGTCGGGCACGCGTCCGGTGGTCGCGTCTTCCTTCTGGTTCTTCAGGTGCGACAGGTAGATGCCCATCATCGGGTGCAGCGCCACGCCTTCGAGCAGATCGCGGAAGTTGCCGAACGCGTTCGACGCGAGCATGTCGTAGTACGACGACACCCCGCGTGGCTGGTTGCGCAGCGTCGAGTCGGTGAACGAGATCACGAAGACCTGCGACAGCGCGAACGTGGCGCGCTGGCGCAGCTGGTCGTCACCGGCGATCGCCTGGCTCCAGTAGGAGTCGAAGAAGTTGGTCTGGCTGATCGTGCCGCCGGTCGCGGCCAGGTCGGCCGAGGCCTGGTTCATGTAGTCGCGGTGCAGCGACTGCGGCTTGGCGAACTGCTCGTCGATCCAGCTCGCGTAGGTCATGGTCGACAGGCGCTGGATCTCGGCGCTGGTCGGGCCGAAGGTCGATTGCGTCAGGAAGCGCGAGGCCGCAGCGGGCGCGTTGCTCGGCGACTCGGCCTGCGGGCTGGCCGTGGCGCTCGTGTCGGTGTCGCTGCCCTTGCCGCCACCGCAGGCCGCGAGCACGGCAAGCAGCACCGACGACACCGCGATGCGGGCGAACCGACCGCGATGGCCGGTCAAACGCTGGAAATTCTGTTGTGACTGCACGTGGCTCTCCCCTTGCGAGCGCGGAAGGCACGCAGAGTGCGTGCCCGTGCAGAACATCAGTCTTTGTCAGATCGGCGCCGCCAATTCGTGATGAAAGTCTCGAATCGTTGACGCTCGATTTTTCGAGCCGCGAGCACGCCCGACACAAACCGGAAACCTTGCGAACAAATGTTTCCACCCGCAAGCAGACGCATCCTTGCGGATGTTTCCGGCCTGCCTGTTCTTAGAGCAGCGCCGCGAGCGAGCGCCGCACGAGGTCGGTGTCGAGCGCGCTGCGCCGGGCCCAGTCGGCGAGCTGGTCCTCGCCGATCTTGCCGACATTGAAATACGCCGCTTCCGGGTGCGCGAGGTAGAAGCCGCTGACGCTGGCGGCGGGCGTCATCGCCAGGCTTTCGGTGAGCGCCATGCCGATGTCGTCGCAGGCGAGCACGCGGAACATCTCGGCCTTCACGGTGTGGTCGGGGCACGCCGGGTAACCGGGCGCGGGCCGGATACCGGCGTACTTCTCGGCGATCAGCTCGGCATTGCTGAGTTGCTCATCTGGCGCATAGCCCCAGAAATCCATGCGCACGCGCTGGTGCATGCGTTCGGCGAAGGCTTCGGCGAGGCGGTCGGCCAAGGCCTTGAACATGATCGAGCTGTAGTCGTCCAGGTCGTCCATGAACTGCTTGTCCTTCTTCTCGGCGCCGATGCCGGACGTGACCGCGAACAGGCCGATGTGGTCGGCCACGCCCGAGCCCTTGGGCGCGATGAAATCGGCGAGGCAGCGATTGGGGCGCATCACGCCGTCGACCACCGGCCGCACGCTCTGCATGCGCAGGCCGCGCCAGGTCATCAGCACCTCGGTGCGCGATTCGTCGGTGTAGATCTCGATGTCGTCGTCGCCCACGGTGTTGGCCGGGTACAGCCCGATCACGCCATTGGCGGTGAGCCAGCGGCCCTCGATCGCGCGGCGCAGCAGGCGCTGGCCGTCGCTCAGCACACGGCGCGCCGATTCGCCGACGATGTCGTCGGTGAGGATTGCCGGGTACGGGCCCGCGAGATCCCAGGTCTGGAAGAACGGGCCCCAGTCGATGCACGCGGCGATCTCGGCCAGATCCTGGTTGCGGAACACGCGCCGGCCGATGAACTTGGGGCGCACCGGCTTGAATGACGGCCAATCGATCGGCGTCTTGTTCGCACGCGCCTGCGCCAGCGTGACCAGCGGCGTGGCCTTCTTGTTGGCGTGCTGCTCGCGCACGCGGATGGTGTCGGCATTGAGCTCGTCGATGTAGGCCTTGGCGCGCTCGTCGCTGAGCAGGTCGCTGCACACGCTGACCGAGCGGCTCGCATCGGGCACATAGACCACCGGGCCTTCGTAGTGCGGCGAGATCTTCACGGCGGTGTGCACGCGGCTGGTGGTGGCGCCGCCGATCAGCAGCGGGATCTTCTTGACGCGGAACCACTCGTCGCGCTGCATCTCGCCGGCGACGTGCTGCATCTCCTCCAGGCTGGGCGTGATCAGGCCCGAGAGGCCGATGATGTCTGCGCCCTCGACCTTGGCGCGCGCCAGGATGTCCTGGCACGCCACCATCACGCCCATGTTCACGACCTCGAAGTTGTTGCACTGGAGCACGACGGTGACGATGTTCTTGCCGATGTCGTGCACATCGCCCTTGACCGTGGCGATCACGATCTTGCCCTTGGCCTTGGCCTCGCCGCCGGCCTCCACCATCGCCAGCTTCTCGGCCTCGATGTAGGGCAGCAGGTGCGCCACTGCCTGCTTCATCACGCGCGCGCTCTTCACCACCTGCGGCAGGAACATCTTGCCCTGGCCGAACAGGTCGCCGACGACGTTCATGCCGTCCATCAGCGGGCCCTCGATCACGTGCAGCGGCCGCCCGCCGGTCGCCAGGATGGCTTGATAAACCTCTTCGGTGTCCTCGGTGATGAACTCGTTGATGCCGTGCACCAGCGCATGGCTGAGCCGCTCCTTCACCGGCTTGGCGCGCCACGCCAGGCGCGCGGTGTCGTCCTTGGCCAGGCCCTTCGCGCTCTCGGCGATCTCGATCAGGCGTTCGCCGGAATCCTCGCGCCGGTTCAGCACCACGTCCTCGACGCGCTCGCGCAGCTCGGGCTCGAGATCGTCGTACACGCCCACCATGCCGGCGTTGACGATGCCCATGTCCATGCCGGCCTTGATCGCGTGGTACAGGAACACCGTGTGGATGGCCTCGCGCACCGGGTCGTTGCCGCGGAAGCTGAAGCTCACGTTGGACACGCCGCCGCTGACCTTCGCGCCGGGCAGGTTGTTCTTGATCCAGCGCGTGGCGTTGATGAAGTCGACCGCGTAGTTGTTGTGCTCCTCGATGCCGGTGGCGATCGCGAAGATGTTCGGGTCGAAGATGATGTCTTCGGGCGGGAAGCCGACTTCGTCCACCAGCATGCGGTAGGCGCGCTCGCAGATCTCGATCTTGCGCTGGTAGGTGTCGGCCTGGCCTTTCTCGTCGAAGGCCATCACGACCGCCGCGGCGCCGTAGCGCTTGACCAGCTTGGCCTGGTGCTTGAACTGTTCGACGCCCTCTTTCAGCGAGATCGAGTTGACGATGCCCTTGCCCTGGATGCACTTCAGGCCGGCCTCGATCACCTCCCACTTCGAGCTGTCGACCATGATGGGCACGCGCGCGATCTCGGGCTCGCCGGCGATCAGGTTCAGGAAGCGCACCATCGCGGCCTTGCTGTCGAGCATGGCCTCGTCCATGTTGATGTCGATGACCTGCGCGCCGTTCTCGACCTGCTGGCGCGCCACGCTCAGCGCCTGCTCGAACTCGCCGTTCAGGATCATGCGTGCGAAGGCTTTCGAGCCGGTCACGTTGGTGCGCTCGCCGACGTTGACGAACAACGCGCCTTCGCCGATCAACACCGGCTCCAGGCCGGACAGCTTCATCGGGGGAACGGGGGTCTTGGCGGCATTCATCGCGGATCGCTCAATCGAGGCCCGCGCTGCTCACCGCGGACCGTTTCACAAGGGTCGGGTGAGCGCAGTTGAAACAGTGCCGACAAGGCGCTGTGCCCGAGCCTGGCGGCCCACCGATGGGGCCGTCGCAACGCTCCTCGGGCGAGGCTCGATTGTAGTCAGGCCGTCTCGAGTTCCAGTTCGCCGAAAAGCGCACCTTTGTGCCCGCAGCGCGGCCGATACTTGCCCACGCGCTGCGCGATCGCGGCGATGTGGTCGGGCGTGGTGCCGCAGCAGCCGCCGGCGATGTTCAGGAAGCCCGCCTGCGCGAACTCCTCGACCAGGCTGCCGGTGATCTCGGGCGTTTCGTCGAAACCGGTCTCGCTCATCGGGTTGGGCAGCCCGGCGTTCGGGTAGCAGCTGACGAAGGTGTCGCCTGCGACGCGCGCCAACTCTTCGATGTAGGGCCGCATCAGCGTGGCGCCGAGGGCGCAGTTCAGGCCGATCGCGAGCGGCTTGGCGTGGCGCACGCTGTGCCAGAACGCGCTCACCGTCTGGCCCGACAGGATGCGGCCGGAGGCATCGGTCACGGTGCCCGAGATGATCACGGGCAGGCGCTCGCCGGTGTCGTCCATCAGTTCGTCGAGCGCGAAGATCGCGGCCTTGGCGTTCAGCGTGTCGAAGATGGTCTCGACCAGGAAGAGGTCGCAGCCGCCTTCCAGCAGGCCGCTCGCCTGCTCGTAGTACGCGGTCTTCAGTTCATCGAAGGTGACGTTGCGCGCGGCCGGGTCGTTCACGTCCGGGCTGATGCTGGCGGTCTTGGGCGTGGGCCCGAGCGCGCCGGCCACGAAGCGCGGCTTGTCGGGCGTGCTGTACTTGTCGCAGGCCTCGCGTGCGAGGCGCGCGGCGGCCACGTTCAGTTCGCGCGCGTAGGCGCCCAGGCCGTAGTCGTCCTGCGCCACGGTGGTCGCGCCGAAGGTGTTGGTCTCGAGGATGTCGGCGCCGGCGGCGAGGTACTGCTCGTGGATCTCGCGGATCACGTCGGGGCGCGTGAGTTGCAGCAGGTCGTTGTTGCCCTTCAGGTCCTTGGGATGGTCCTTGAAGCGCTCGCCGCGGAAATCGGCCTCGCTGAGCTTGTAGCGCTGGATCATCGTGCCCATCGCGCCATCGAGAATCGCGATGCGTTGCGTCAATATCTCGGGCAGCTGCTGGCCGCGCGTGTAGGGCTGGGTGTTCATTCGGTTATTGTAGAAAGCATGTCAAGTCCACGCCGCCACCGATGAAACACCTGGAGCCGCAAGCGGTCTGGGTCTACCTGCACACCCACCCGCAGGCCGTGTTCGTCGACGTGCGCATGGAGATCGAGCACCTGTATGTCGGCCATCCGCCAGGCATCGTGCACATCGCGTGGTACGAGTATCCGGACATGGTGGTGGACGCGCCGAGCTTCGTCGCGAGCGTGCTGCGCGAGGCCGGCGACGACCTGCAACGGCCTGTGGTGCTGATGTGCCGCTCCGGCACACGCACGCTGCCGGCCGGTGCCGCACTCGAGGCCGCCGGTTTCACCGAGGTCGTGAACATGCTGCATGGGTTCGAGGGCGATGCCGACGACCAGTTCCAGCGCGGCCACCTGAACGGCTGGCGCTTCGACGGCCTACCTTGGCTACAAATGTAGGCCGAGCTCTTCGGCCGTCAGTGCATGAACCCCATCCCCCGCTGCTGCCGCACTTCCGGCTTCACGCGGTGTTCGGCCTCCAGCTGCGACAGGAACTCGTCGGGTTCGAAGACTTCGCCCAGCACATCGACCTGGCGCTTCACCGACGCGAAGTCGCCAGGCGCGAGCGAGCCCAGCTGTGACAGGCGGCCGCGCTGCTCGGCCGTGAGGCGGCCGGCATCGCCATCCAGCGCTTCGGCGATGAACATGCGCTCGCGTTGCGCCGACGTGAGCGGCTTGAATTGCACCTTGAACGTGAAGCGCCGCAGCGCGGCTTCGTCGAGCTCCTGGAACAGGTTGGTGGTGCAGATGAACACGCCCGAGAAGCGCTCCATGCCCTGCAGCATCTCGTTGACTTCGCTGATCTCGTAGGCGCGCTCGGCCAGCCGGCGGTTGCGCAGAAAGCTGTCGGCCTCGTCGAGCAGCAGCACCGCGCCTTCGGTCTGCGCTTCCTCGAACATCTTGGCCATGTTCTGCTCGGTTTCGCCGACATACTTGCTCATGATGTCGCTCGCCTGGCGGATCATCAGCGGCTTGTCGAGCGCCTTCGCGATGTGCTCTGCCAGTGCCGTCTTGCCGGTGCCGGGCGGGCCGTAGAAGCACAGCGTGCCGTAGCTCTTGCGGCGCAGCGCCTCGACGATCTTGGGCACCTCGAAGCGCGATTCGGTGTTGACCAGGCTCAGGTCGTACTGCGTCACCACGCGCCGCGCACCGCGCTCGGTGGCGCTGTTGCCCAGCGCCTTGTCGGCGTTGACGAGCTGGCGCTCGATCAGCGATTCGAGCGCTGCACCGGTGTCGCTGGCCGCGTCGCCCGCGAGCCGCGCGAACTTGACCGCGGTGCGGATCTGCGCCGGCGTCAGCCCCTTGCGCTCGGCCAGCTTGGCGGCGAAGCCCTCGCCCACGCCCACGCCTTCGAGCGCGCGCGACACCAGCAGCTCGCGCGCACCCGGCGGCGGGCTCTTGAGTTCGAGGTGGTACTGGAAGCGGCGTCGGAACGCCGGGTCGATCTGCTCGATGCGGTTGGTGATCCAGATCACCGGCACCGGGTTCGTCTCGAGGATCTGGTTCACCCACGCCTTGCCGCTGACGCTGCCCGACAGCGCCGCGCCATCGCCTGTGTCCATGCGCGCCATCAGCTGCGCCGCGTCGGTGGAGATGGGCGGGAACACGTCTTCGACCTCGTCGAACAGCAGCGCGACATTCGTGCTGCCCTTCAGGAACACCTGGCTGATCTGCAGCGAGCGATAACGGTCGCGGCCGCTCAGCGAGTTGCCGTCGCGGTCGGCGTATTCGACCTCGTACAGCTCCAGACCCGCGGCCTGCACCGCCACCTTCGCCAGCTCGGTCTTGCCGGTGCCGGGCGGGCCGTACAGCAGCACGTTGACGCCCGGCTCCTTGCGCGCGACTGCATTGCGCAGCAGCGCGGTCATCATCTGCTGATCGACGCCGACGAACGCGAAGTCATCCGGCGCGAGTTCGCTGCGCCTGGCCGGCCGCGTGAACACCGCCATCAGGTCGGACGGCCCTTCGTACTGGCGCATCAGCACCGGCGGCAGTTGCTCGCTGACCTTCATCAGGTCGGCCAGGTCGGTGATGTTGTGTTCGGAGATCAGGTTCTCGACCATGCCGACGCGCTCCAGCCGCGAGCCCGCGCGCAGCGCCTCGGCCACGTCGGTCTCGCTGACGCCGGCCACGCGCGCGATCGCGGCATACGCTTCCTGCGCGTTCGAGACCTTGAACTCGACCAGCAGCCCGCGCAGGTCGCGCTGGTAGCGCGCGAGCGTGCCGTACAGCAGCAGCGCGCGTTCGGCCGGGTTGAGCTGCAGCAGGCCGGCGAGCGAGTCGATGTTCTTCTCGACCAGCGTCGATTCCTTCTTCAGGCTGCGGCCCAGCCAGTCGGCCGTGGCGCCGAGCACCGAGAGCAGGTCCTTCGGCGCGTCCTTGATGTATTCGTCGATGTAGAAGAACAGCGTGCCTTCTTCATACGGGCCACGCCACGCGCCGTGGCGGAGCATGAAGGCGTCGTCGCCGAGCGCCTCGTGGCCGCGCCAGTGTTCGTTGCCCTTGCAGCGCATGTTCAGGAACTCGCGCAGCCGCGCGAGCACGGAGCCGGGCCACACGAGGTGCTTGCCGGTGAGCGAGAGCAGGCTGTTCCAGTCGCGGCGCAGGTTGAAGCGGCCCGCGTTGTGCGTGGTGAGCGTCAGCACGAACTGCGAGCACATGCGGTCCAGCACCGGGGCGTCTTTCAGCCCGGGGGACAACAGCAAGCGCGCATCCGAATGGCTCTTGGCCATGTCACCTCCTGCGAGCGACTCGTGGGGCCATCTTGGCGCAGAGTGCGCCCAGCGGCAAGCCCCGTGTGCACAGGGCCATCAAACGATAACGCCGCAGCTGGATGCCGGAGGACAAGAATCAGTGAAGAATGACGGGCTGCTGCATCAGCGACGAGAAGCGCTCGATGTAGTCGTCGATCTCTTCTTCGGAGGGCTGCGTCTCGATCAGCGCCTCGACGCCTTCCTTGAAGCTCTCGGCCATCGCGCCCTGCAGGAATATCTCCTTGCGCGCGAACTTGTCGACGATCTCGTAGCCACCATGGCGCAAGGGTTCAGCGCCGGGCGCGAGCGCCTGGCTGCCATCGGCCGCGTGACCTTCCACGTCGAACAACATCACCGCAAAACTGTCGGAGTTGTAAAGCATTTGCATGAAGTGATCCTCGTGGGGAGTACCTGAGGATTCAAACGCAAATATCAAGCCAGCGGAGGACAGCGCGCGTTTGCACCCCCGCGAAACGAGGTCATCGCGGCATCCCCGCGCATCAGGGAGGCGGCCCGCTGAACTGCAGGCGCAGCTCGAAGCCGTCGTCGTCGGGACCGGATTTTTGCGTTGCGCGCACCGGCAGATAGTGGTGCGTGGCATCCATCCACACCTGCACCTGCGTGTCGTAGGGCTCGCGAGGTTCGCGCACGAACTTCAATGCCTCGACCGTGCCCTCGCCGGTCGAGACCGATTCGGCGCCGAGGTTGTCGAAGGCCCACACGCTCGCATCGCCGTTCGCGCCGACCACGTACAGCGCGATCCGTGCGCCGGCTTCGCGCAACGCAGGATTGGCCGCGACGATCGCGCCGAGCTGCACCATCCAGCTCAGGCGGTCCTGCGCGCCGTCGCGCAGCGCGAACTCGGCCGAGGTGCCGGAGAAGCTGATCTTGTTCGCCGCGCGCTGGAAGTTCGCGGCCTTGGTGCCGCGGCGCAGGCGCTGGTCGGTGAAGCGCACCGGCGCGACGCCCGCAGCATCGAAGCCGCCGCTGCTGATCTGCGTCAACACCATCAAGCCCGCAACGCTGCCGACGAGCGCGAGGTCGTAGCGATCGGCGGCCGGCTTCCAGGTCAGCTCGCCGGTGCCGCGCAATGCGCCGCGCGACATCACGTAGCGCAGCACGAGCGCGGGCGGGAGCTGCGTTGCGTAGACGGGCGTGGCGTCAGGCGCCGCGGTCACGGCGGGTGCGAGCCCAGGCGCAGGCACGATGGGGAGTGCGGGTGCAATCACGGTCAGCGCCGCCACAGGCGTGAGATCGATCGCGGGAGGCGACCTGTCCTGCGTCGCCACAGGCACGGCGCGGGCAGGGGCAGCAATGACAGGACGCGCAGGCCTGGTCGGTCGTACGGGCCGCAACGCGGCGGGCGCGGGGCTGGCCGCCGCGACCGCCGGCGTCATCACGTCCGCGGTGGCCACCGGCTCATCCACCACGCGCACCTGAACCGCCGCCGTGAGCGCGCTCGCCTCGCGCGCGCCCGCCCCCATCGCGGCCAGGCCATTGAAGATCAGCAGATGCGCGACGAGCGCCGCCACGACCAGCGCCGCCAACCCGGTCCGGTGGCGGCGCACGGCCTGCGTCGACAATAGCGCTTCCATCGCATCCACTCTTGGCCATCTCCGAAACATGAAGCTTGCGACCTACAAAGACGGTTCACGCGACGGCCAGCTCGTCGTCGTGTCGCGCGACCTGGCCAGCGCCCACTATGCCAGCGGCATCGCCACGCGCCTGCAGCAGGTGCTGGACGACTGGAACTTTCTCTCGCCGCAGCTGCAGGAACTGTCGCAATCGCTGAACCACGGCAAGACGCGCCACAGCTTCCCGTTCGATCCGCGCCTGTGCATGGCGCCGCTGCCGCGCGCCTACCAATGGGCCGACGGCTCGGCCTTCATCAACCACGTCGAGCTGGTGCGCAAGGCGCGCAACGCCGAAGTGCCCGAGAGCTTCTACACCGATCCGCTGATGTACCAGGGCGGCAGCGACGACTTCATCGGCGCGTGCGACGACGTGGTGTGCGTCAGCACCGAGCACGGCATCGACTTCGAGGCCGAGGTCGCGGTGATCACCGGCGACGTGCCGATCGGCACCACGGCGGACGCCGCGCTCGAAGGCATCCGGTTGCTGATGCTCGCGAACGACGTGAGCCTGCGCCAGCTGATTCCGGCCGAACTCGCGAAAGGCTTCGGCTTCTTCCAGAGCAAGCCCGCGACCGCGTTCAGCCCGGTCGCGGTCACGCCGGACGAGCTCGGCGCCGCGTGGCAGCACGGCCGCGTGCACCTGAACCTGGAGAGCGTGTGGAACGGCAAGCGCGTCGGCCTGTGCGACGCCGGCCCCGAGATGACCTTCCACTTCGGCCAGCTCATCGCGCACATCTGCAAGACGCGCAACGTGCGCGCCGGCAGCATCGTGGGCAGCGGCACGGTCAGCAACAAGGACTGGTCGCGCGGCTACTCGTGCATCGCCGAGAAGCGCGCGATCGAGACCATAGAAGGCGGCGCGCCCAAGACCGCGTTCATGCAGTTCGGCGACACGATACGCATCGAGATGAAGGGCGGCGACGGCCAGAGCCTGTTCGGCGCGATCGCGCAGAAGATCGCGCCGCTGCACCCGGCCGAGGACGCGCCCGCCGCATGAAGCACGCGCTTCGCTCCGCGCTGATCCTGCTGGCGTGGGCCGGGTTGCTGCTGCACGGCGCCGCGCGTGCGCAGGCCGCGAGCTGCCCGCCGACGGCCGCGGCGCCCACGCCGGAGCAGGTGCAGCAAGGCGTGCGCGACGCGAAGGACCGCGGCTTTCTGTGGCGCATCCGCAAGGACGGGCGCGCGTCGTATCTGTACGGCACGGTGCATGTCGCGAAGCTGGCGTGGATCTTCCCCGGCCCGGCCGTCTCGCAGGCCATGCAGGCCAGCGACACGCTCGCGCTCGAACTCGACGTGCTCGATCCCGACGTGCAGCTGCGCATGACGGCCGGCGCAGCAGCCGCACCCGGCTCGGCGCTGCCTGCCAACCTGCAGCAGCGCATGGACCGCCAGGCGCGGGCCGAATGCGTGCCGCCGCAGGCCCTGCTCGGCCTTCAACCCGAGATGCAGGTCGCCGCGCTCACCACGCTGGTCGGCCGGCGCGACGGGCTGGACCCGGCCTACGGCATCGACGCGGTTCTGGCCGGCTGGGCGCGCGGTGTGGGCAAGCCGGTGGTGTCGCTCGAAACACCCGAGCTGCAACTGCGCACGCTCAGCGGCACGACGCGCGCCGAGACGCTGGAGTTCGTCGACAGCGCGCTCAAGGACATGGAAAGCGGCCGTGCCGCGCCGGGGCTGCTGCGCGTCGCACAGACCTGGGCCGATGGCGACCTGGCCGCGCTGAACCACTACGAAGACTGGTGCGATTGCATGCGCACCAGCGCCGACCGCGCCGCGATGGCGCGCATGCTCGACGACCGCAACCCCGCGCTGGCCGACCGCATCGCGGCGCTGCATGCCGACGGCCAACGCGTGTTCGCCGCGGTGGGCAGCCTGCACATGACCGGGCCGCTGGGCTTGCCGGCGCAGATGGCGCAACGTGGGTTCGTCGTCGAGCCGGTCGCGTTCGGCCGGCGATGAATGCAAAATGGCCCGTGACGTGACGCCCGAGACGCCCGAACAGAACGAGGAGACAACACGATGACCGATGCATCCAGCTTCGCCAAGCTCGTCCCCGGTTTCGATTTTCTGCAGGGCCTGGTCAAGAACGCCGGCGCGGCGCTGCCCGGCATCGGCCAGTGGGTCGCGCCCACCATCGATCCCGCCGAGCTCGAGAAGCGCATCGGCGAGCTGCGCACGGTGCAGTACTGGCTGGAGCAGAACGCGCGCATGCTGGGCGCCACCATCCAGGCACTCGAGGTGCAGCGCATGACGCTGTCCACATTGAAGACCATGAACGTGCAGATGGAAGGTCTGCGCGATTCGCTGAAGATCCGCGTGCCGGAGCCGGTCGCGCCTGCAGCGGCACCGGCGTTCGGATTCGCAACACCGGCACCCGCGCCTGAACCCGAACCCGAACCTGCCGCGGCGGCTGCCGAATCCGAAGCGCCGCCAGCGCCCGGCGTCGTCGACCCGATGCAGTGGTGGGGCGCGCTCACCAAGCAGTTCACCGAACTCGCGACGACCGCGCTCAAGGACACCGACGCGGCCCGCGCGATGGCCGGGGCGCTGGTGCAGCAATCGTTCGACCCGGCGAAGAAGACGCCGGCCCGCAAGCCCGCTGCGACCAAGGCTGCCGCACCGAAAGCGCCGGCGCGCAAGTCGATCGCCCGCAAGACCACGGCCCGCGCCAAGGCAGGCCCGCGCGCACGATGAAACGCTTTCTACACGGCCACGCCACGCATCCCGATGCGCACATGGCGCTCGCGCTGGCGGCAGCGCAGATCGACGCGCAGCGCGCCGAGGCCGGCCACACCGCGGCATCCACGCTGGGCTGGGTCTACATCACCGACCATTTCGTGCCGCAGGCCGCGGCCATCCTCGCCGAGTTGCAGCGCCGCTGGCCCGGCGTGCAATGGGTGGGCGCGAGCGGCGTGGGCATTGCCGCGAGCGGCGTCGAATACTTCGACGAGCCCGCGATCACGCTGATGCTGGGCGGCGTGCCGCGCGAGAACTTCCAGGTCTTCTCGGGTGCGCGGCCGCTCGGCGGCTTCGCGGCGCACACCGCTCAAGTGCATGCCGATGCGGCCACCAACGACCTGGCCGAACTGGTTCGCGACATGAGCGACCGCACCGCCACCGGCTACCTCTTCGGCGGCTTGGCCTCGGGCCGGTCGCGCGCGCTGCACATCGCCGATGGCGTGCTCGCGGGCGGGCTCTCGGGCGTCGCCTTCGATTCCGACGTGGCCCTGGTCTCGCGCGTCAGCCAGGGCTGCCAGCCGGTCGGACCGCAGCGCCGCGTCACCGCGGCGGAGCGCAACGTCATCACCGAACTCGATGGCGAACCCGCGCTCGACTGCCTGCTGCGCGACGCCGGCCTCGAAGGCGTGGAGCCGCGCGCGGCATTGCCGCGGCTGCAGCAGATCCTCGTCGGCCTGGGCGATGCCGACAGCAGCGGCAGCAACAGCGCACGCGCGGGCAGCGCCTTCAACCTCAACTACGCCGGCGCGTTCGATCGCCACGCGCACCGTGGCGCATTCGGCGCCGACACGCGCGTGCGCCACCTGGTCGGCCTGGACGCCGGCCGCCGCGGCGTCGCGATCTCCGACACCGCCGAGATCGGCATGCCGCTCGCGTTCTGCAGCCGCAACGTCGAGGCCGCGCGCCGCGACCTGATGCGCATCTGCGCCGAGGTGCGCGAGGAGGTCGAACCCGAGACCTTGCCGTTCGAGGGCGCGCTCGCGTCGCGCGGCGCGCCGGCCATCGATGCCGGCCAGATCGGCGGCCACGGCATCGCCGGCGCGATCTACGTCAGCTGCGCCGGCCGCGGCGGCGCGCATTTCGGCGCGCCGTCGGCCGAACTCGCGCTGGTCCGCCACGCGCTCGGCGATGTCCCGCTCGTCGGCTTCTTCGCCGCCGGCGAGATCGCCCGCACCCACCTCTACGGCTACACCGGCGTGCTGACGGTGTTCCCGGCGTCGGCATGAACACGCCGACGCTGCACGGTGCGCGGGTCGTGTTGCGCGGCTGGTCCGAGGACGACCTCGCCCCCTTCGCAAAGATGAACGCCGACCCCGAGGTGATGCGGCATCTGCTGGCATGCCTGACGCCTGCGGAGAGCGATGCCCTCGTGCAGCGCATCCGCGATCACTTCGCCACGCACGGCTTCGGCCTGTGGGCGCTCGATGTGCCCGGTGCGGATGGCGCGCGGCGCTTCGCCGGATTCGTCGGCCTGAGCGCTCGCGTGCCGTTCGAGCTGCCGCTGGACGGCGTGGTCAAACCACCGCACGAGATCGGCTGGCGGCTGGCGCGCTGGGCCTGGGGCCATGGCTTCGCCAGCGAAGGCGCGACGCTAGCGCTGCGCCACGCATTCGACGCCGCAGGCCTGCGCCAGGTCGTGTCGTTCACCGCGAAGATCAATCGGGCCTCGCAGGCCGTGATGCAGCGCATCGGGCTGACGCTGCGCGGCGAGTTCGAGCACCCGCGCATTGCCGAAGGGCATCCACTGCGCAGCCATGTCTTGTACGCGCAGGATGCGCCGATGAAGGCCATGGCATGAACGCTGCCCTGCCCGTGGCCGCGGTGCTCGCTGGCGACCGCGCGGGCCGCCAGCAAGAGGTCGTCGCGGCGCTGGCCGAGGTGCTGCCGGCCCACGCGCTGCTGTGGCACCGCGAAGACACCATCCCCTACGAATGCGACGGCCTCACCGCCTATCGCGAGCAGCCGCTGGTGGTGGCGCTGCCCGAGACCGAGGCGCAGGTCGCCGCGGTGCTGCGTGCGTGTCACCGGCTGAACGTGCCGGTGGTGGCGCGCGGTGCGGGCACGGGCCTGTCGGGCGGTGCGCTGCCCAACGCGATGGGCGTGACGCTGAGCCTGGCCAAGTTCAACAAGATCCTGAACATCGACTCGAACGCGCGCACCGCGCTCGTGCAGTGCGGCGTGCGCAACCTCGCGATCAGCGAAGCCGCCGCGCCGTTCGGCCTGTACTACGCGCCCGATCCGAGCAGCCAGCTCGCCTGCACCATCGGCGGCAACGTGGCCGAGAACTCGGGCGGCGTGCACTGCCTCAAGTACGGCCTGACGCTGCACAACGTGCTGCGCGTGCGCGGCTACACCGTGAGCGGCGAGGCGGTCGAGTTCGGCTCAGAGGCGCTCGACTGCGCCGGGCTCGATCTGATGACGGTGCTGATCGGCAGCGAGGGCATGCTCGCAGTCACGCTCGAGGTCACCGTCAAGCTCGTGCCCAAGCCGCAGCTCGCGCGCTGCATCATGGCCAGCTTCGACGACATGCGCAAAGCCGGCGACGCGGTCGCCAACGTGATCGCCGCCGGCATCATCCCGGCCGGGCTGGAGATGATGGACAAGCCGATGACGGCCGCGGTCGAAGACTATGTGCACGCCGGCTACGACCTGTCCGCGGTCGCGATCCTGCTGTGCGAGAGCGACGGCACGGTCGAAGAGGTGGCCGAGGAGATCAGCCGCATGGAGGCGGTGCTCGACGCGAGCGGCGCGACGCGCATCGAGGTCAGCGAGAGCGAAGCGCAGCGCCTCAAATTCTGGAGCGGCCGCAAGAACGCCTTCCCTGCCACTGGCCGGCTCAGCCCCGACTACATGTGCATGGACTCGACCATCCCGCGCAAGCGCCTGGCCGACATCCTGATCGCGATCGAGGGCATGGAGAAGAAATACGGCCTGCGCTGCGCCAACGTTTTCCATGCGGGTGACGGCAACCTGCACCCGCTGATCATGTTCGACGCCAACGATCCCGACCAGCTGCACCGCTGCGAACTGTTCGGTGCAGACATCCTGGAGACCAGCGTCGCGATGGGCGGCACCGTGAGCGGCGAGCACGGCGTGGGCATCGAGAAGCTCTCGGCGATGTGCGTGCAGTTCGCGCCGGCCGAACGCGAGCAGATGCTCTCGCTCAAGCGCGCGTTCGATCCGAAGGAGTTGCTGAACCCCGGCAAGGTGATTCCGTCGCTGGCGCGCTGCGCCGAGTACGGCAAGATGCACGTGCGGCGGGGGCTGCTGCCGTTCGCGGACATCCCGCGCTTTTGACATGAGAGACGCTCCGTCACCGCGAGCGCGTCGAGCGCCCGGCCGCCCGAAGCCGGCGCGCATCCCCTCGGGGGATCGGCCGACGTACCCGTCGGCCGAGGGGTGCGAATGAACCAAAACGACCCGGCGCTTCAGTTGTTGATCGATCGCGTGCACAGCGCGCGCTCCGCGGGCGCGCAGTTGTGCATCCGCGGCGGTGGCACCAAGGAGTTCTACGGCGAGGCGCCGCATGGCGATGTGCTGGACACGCGCGTGCTCGAAGGCACCTCCAGCTACGAACCCACCGAACTCGTCGTCACGACGCGTTGCGGCACCTCGCTGGCCGAACTCGAGGCGCTGCTCGCCGAAAAGGGCCAGTGCCTGCCGTTCGAGCCGCCGCACTTCAGCGCGGGCGCCACCGTGGGCGGCATGGTGGCAGCGGGGCTCTCGGGCCCATCGCGCGCGGCCGTGGGCTCGGTGCGCGACCACGTGCTCGGCGCAACCATGCTCAACGGCAAGGGCGAGGTGCTGACCTTCGGCGGCCAGGTGATGAAGAACGTGGCCGGCTACGACGTCTCGCGCCTGCTCGCCGGTTCGCTCGGCACGCTGGGCGTGATCCTCGAGGTCTCGCTGAAGGTGATGCCGATGGCGCCGGCCACGCTGACGCTGCGCCTCGAGATGGACCAGGCCCGCGCGCTCGCGCAGCTCAATGCCTGGGGCGGCCAGCCGCTGCCGCTGAACGCCTCGGCCTGGTGGGACGGCAACCTGATCGTGCGCCTGCGCGGTGCGCTCGCGGCGGTGCAGGCGGCCCGCGCGCGCATCGGCGGCAGCGTGGTCGAACCGCAGTTCGCAAGCCCGTTCTGGGCCGGCCTGCGCGACCACGAAGACGAGTTCTTCGCCAAGGCACACGCGGCCGTGGCCGGCGGCGCGTCGTTGTGGCGCTTGTCGGTGCCGTCGACCGCACCGTCACTCGCGTTGTCGGGCGAGCTGCTGATCGAATGGGGCGGCGCGCAGCGCTGGCTGTGCAGCGCGATGGCGCCCGGCGCGGTGCGCGACATGGCCGCCCGCGCCGGCGGCCATGCCACGCTGTTCATGTCCAAGGACAAATCGCCCGGCGCGTTCGCACCGCTGCAGTCGCCGCTGGACCGCATCCACCGCGAGCTGAAGAAGAGCTTCGATCCGTCGGGCATCTTCAACCCCGGGCGGCTGTATCCGGATCTCTGACACCGATCTCCGACCCTGAGCGCTGACGCGAACCCACCCGATGCAAACCAATCTCGCGCAAGCGTTCAAGGGCACGCCCGAAGGCACCGAGGCCGAGGCCATCCTGCGCAAGTGCGTGCACTGCGGCTTCTGCACCGCCACCTGCCCGACCTACCAGCTGCTTGGCGACGAGCTCGACGGCCCGCGCGGCCGCATCTACCTGATGAAGCAGGTGCTCGAAGGCGCAGCACCCACGCGCAGCACGCAGCTGCACCTCGACCGCTGCCTGACCTGCCGCAACTGCGAGAGCACCTGCCCGTCGGGCGTGCAGTACGGCAACCTGATCGACATCGTGCGGCCGATGGTGGAGGAGCGCGTCGAGCGGCCCAAGCGCGAGCGCGCGGTGCGCTGGCTGCTGAAGGAAGGCCTGACCTCGCCGCTGTTCGCGCCGGCGATGAAGCTCGGCCAGGCGGTGCGGCCGCTGCTGCCGGCGTCGCTGAAGAACAAGGTGCCGGAGCGCGCCACGCCGCGCGCGCACCAGTGGCCGACGCGCAAGCATGCCCGCAAGGTGCTGATGCTGATGGGCTGCGTGCAACCCGCCATGCTGCCCAACATCAACAGCGCGACCGCGCGCGTGCTCGACGCGGCCGGCATCCAGACGGTGGTGGCCGACGACGCCGGCTGCTGCGGCGCGATCCGCACGCACCTGAACGACCACGACGGCGGCCTGGCCGACATGCGCCGCAACATCGACGCGTGGTGGCCGCTCGTCAACGGCGGCGGCTTCGAGTGCATCGTGATGAACGCGTCCGGCTGCGGCGTCACGGTGAAGAGCTACGGCCATGCGCTCGCACGCGATCCCGACTACGCGAGCAAGGCCCAGCGCATCAGCGAACTCACGCGCGACCTGAGCGAGCTGCTGCCCGACCTCGTGCCGCGCCTCAAGCCCAAGCTGCGGCTGCGCGGCGCGGCGACGCAGCTCGCGTTCCATCCACCGTGCACGCTGCAGCACGGCCAGCAGCTGCGCGGCGGCGTCGAGACGCACCTCACCGCGCTTGGCTTCAACGTGCAGCTCGCGGCGAGCGAATCGCACCTGTGCTGCGGCTCGGCCGGCACCTACTCGGTGCTGCAGCCCGAGCTCGCTTACCAGTTGCGCGACCGCAAGCTCGGCCAGCTCGAACCGCTGGGCGCGCAGACCATCATCTCGGCCAACATCGGCTGCATCCAGCACCTGCAGACCGGCACCGCGACGCCGGTGCGGCACTGGATCGAGGTGCTGGACGACGCGCTGGGCTGAGTCGCCCGGCCGCCGCGCGCTAGGGCAGCAAACGCCGCTGCACGTCAAGGCGGCAAGCGCCGCTGCACGTCAAGGCGGCAAGCGCCGCTCGGGCCAGTAGCAGCACTTGGTCCACGTGAGCGCGAGCGTTTCGGTCAGCGTCGACTTGGTCGCCTCGCTGTTGGTCCACCAGCGGCGCGCATCGAATTCCGCCGGCGCTAGCGCCAACGCGCCGACCTCGACCTGATCGCCCAGCGCCATGCGGTACAGCAGCCACGAACGGCGCGTGTGCACGCCGCCCGACAGCACATCGATCGCCTCGAGCCGGATGCCGGCGCGCTCGGCCCAGTCGCGCAGCAGCAGCGCACCGAGGTAGGTGCGGCCCTTCAGCGTGGCCGGCGCGTCGATCGCGATCACCGGCACGCCGCTCAAGCCGTTCGCGCGCAGGTACTCCGCCGCGCGCTGCGCGTAGGTGTGCGCGGTGGCCGTCTGCGACCACGCTTCGAGCGGGCCGCCGGTGGTGAGCACGCGCACATAGGGGCCGGCCTTCGCAATCGCGGCGGCCTGCAGCAGATCGGCCGGCTCGAGCCAGCCTTCGACGACGAGCGTGCGCGCGCCGGTGCCGTCCGGGCCGCGCGCAGGCTGGCGCGGCGCGAGCAGGTCATAGGCATTGACCGCCAGCAGCATGGCGATGGCGACAATCGCGGCCAGCATCGCCAGCATGCCCCACCACGTGGGCAACCAGACCTCGCGGCGTCTGAACAGCGGCGGCACGGCGCTGCTCAGATGCAGCGGCCGCCGTCCACTTCCATCGCCACGCCGGTGATCATCGAGGCCTCGTCGCTGCACAGGAAGCAGGCCGCGTTGCCGAGGTCTTCGGGCGTCGAGAAGCGGCCGATCGGGATGGTGGAGAGGAACTTCGCGCGCATCTCGGGCGTGTCTTCGCCCATGAAGGTCTTCAGCAGTGGCGTCTCGCCGGCGACCGGGTTGAGCGCGACGACGCGGATGCCGAACGGCGCCAGCTCGACCGCCATCGACCGCGTCGCGGTGATGACCCAGCCCTTGCTCGCGTTGTACCAGCTCAGCCGCGGCCGCGGACTCACGCCGGCGGTGCTTGCGATGTTCAGGATCACGCCACGCTTTTGCGCCTTGAAGCGCGGCACGACCTCCTTGGCCGCGAGGTAGATCGCCTTCATGTTGACCGCGACGATGCGGTCGAAATCGTCTTCGCTCACGGCCTCGACCGGCTGCGGCACATGCGACACGCCGGCGTTGTTGACGAGGATGTCCAGCCCGCCGAACAGCGCCTGCGCCGCGTTGAACATCGCGGCAACGTCGGCCGCCTTGGCCACATCGACATGCACGAAGCGCGCATTCGCGCCGAGTGCTGCGGCAACGCGTTCGCCGCCGGCGGCGTCGCGGTCGGCGATCAGCACGCGCGCCCCTTCGGCGACGAACTTCTTCGCGATGCCTTCGCCGAATCCCGAACCGCCGCCGGTGACGATCGCCACCTTGTCTGCGAGTCTCATGCCTTGTCCTTGTTAGCCGTGATGAATGGCGACGGTCTTCAGCGTCGAGAAGCCGTACAGCGCCTCGAAGCCCTTCTCGCGTCCGTGGCCCGAGTGGCGCACGCCGCCGAACGGCAGCTCGACGCCGCCGCCCGCGCCGTAGTTGTTGATGAAGACCTGGCCGCACTTGAGCGCGCGCGCCATGCGCATCTGGCGGCCGCCGTCGCGCGTCCACACGCCTGCCACCAGCCCGAACGCCGTGCCGTTGGCGATCTTCACCGCCTCGGCCTCGCCGTCGAACGCGATCAGCACCTGCACCGGGCCGAAGATCTCCTGCTGCGCGAGCGCGTGGTCGGCCGGCACGGCGTCGAACAAGGTGGGCCGCACGTAGCAGCCGCCGGCCGGCACATCGCCCGGCACCGTGCCCTGGGCCGCGATGCGCAGGCCGCTGTCGCGGCCGAGCGCGAGGAAGTGTTCGACGATCTGCTGCTGGCGCTTCGAGATCATCGGGCCCATGTCGAGGTCGTCGACCGCGCGGCCGATGCGCAGCGCGCGGTAGCGCTCGGCCATGCGCTCGCGCACCGCGTCGAACACCGGCCGCTCCACGAGGATGCGCGACGCCGCCGAGCACGTTTGCCCCGCGTTCTGCAGCCCGGCATTGACGAGGAACGGCAGTGCTGCGTCGATGTCCGCATCGGCGAACACGATCTGCGGGCTCTTGCCGCCGAGCTCCAGCGTGACCGGCACCGCGTTCTTCGCCGCGGCCGCCTGAATCGCCATGCCGGTGGCCACCGAGCCGGTGAACGAGATGTGCTGCACGCCGGGGTGCGACGACAGCGCCGCGCCCGCCTCTTCGCCGAGCCCCGGCACGACGTTCAGCGCGCTCGGCGGCAGCCCGGCCTCCTGCGCGATGCGCGCGAACGCGAGCACCGTGAGGCAGGCCTCTTCCGCGGGCTTGAGCACGCAGGCGTTGCCCATCGCGAGCGCCGCGCCGACGCTGCGGCCGACGATCTGCATCGGGTAGTTCCAGGGCACGATGTGGCCGGTCACGCCATGCGGTTCGCGCAGCGTCAGCGCGGTGTAGCCGCTCATGAAGGGCAGCGTCTCGCCGTGCACCTTGTCGGCCGCGCCGCCGTAGAACTCGAGGTAGCGCGCCAGCGCGACCGCATCGGCGCGGCCCTGCTTCAGCGGCTTGCCGACATCGCGCGCCTCGAGCTGCGCGAGCAGCTCGACGTTGTCCAGCACCTTGCGGCCGATCGCGCCCATGATGCGGCCGCGTTCGGCGGCGGTGAGGCGGCCCCACTCGCCGTCGAGCGCGCCTTGTGCGGCGGTCACCGCGGCGTCGATGTCTGCGGCCGTGCCGCGTGCGATGCGCGCGAGTTCGGTGCCGTCGGACGGGTCGGTCAGCGCCAGCGTCTCGCCGCTGGCCGCGGCGCGCCACACGCCGCCGATCAGCAGCAGCGAAGGATCGAAGGGAATCGTGAAGCTCAAGGTCGTCTCCGGGCCGCGTGCGAGCGGCGACAAGGTTTTGCGCCATCATATTGGCATGGGCCATGCATGGGCATGGCGACACGCCGAGCCGCATCATCAGCATCTTCCTCGCCAAACGCTTCGCCACTTTCGTCGCCACGCTGATCGCCGCGTCGGTGCTGATCTTCGCCGCCCTCGGCATCCTGCCGGGCAACGCCGCCGAGGTGCGGCTGGGCGAGTCCGCCAGCCCCGAGGCAGTCAAGGCCCTGAGCGAAAAGCTCGGGCTGGATCGCCCGGCCAGCGAGCGCTATCTGCACTGGGTGGCCGGCATGCTGCACGGCGACCTCGGCCTGAGCGTCTCGTACGACACGCCCGCGGCCGAACTGATCGTCGAGCGCCTGGCCGTCACCGTGCCGCTGGCCCTGATCGCGATGACGCTGACCACCGTGCTCGCGCTCGCGCTCGGCCTGTACGCCGCGTCGCGCCACAACGAGCTCGGCGATGTGGGCGTGATGGCGGCGAGCCAGGTCGGCATCGCGGTGCCCAACTTCTGGTTCGCGATCCTGCTGATCCTGCTGTTCGCGGTGAAGCTGCAGTGGTTCTCGGCCGGCGGCTTCCCGGGCTGGGACGACGACCCCTGGCAAGCGCTGAAGGCGCTGATCCTGCCGGCCGTGTCGCTCGCGGTCGTGCAGGCCGCGATCCTCGCGCGCATCACGCGCTCGGCCGTGCTCGACGTGCTGCGCGAGGACTTCGTGCGCACCGCGCGCGCCAAGGGCCTGAGCCGCAACGCGGTGCTGTGGCGCCATGTGCTGCGCAACGCGATGGTGCCGGTGCTCACCGTGATGGGGCTGCAGTTCGCCAACCTCGTCACCGGCACCATCGTGGTCGAGCAGGTGTTCGCGCTGCCCGGCCTGGGCCGGCTGATCTTCCAGGCCATCTCCAACCGCGACGTGCTGCTGGTGCAGGGCATCGTGATGCTGCTCGCGGCCACCGTGCTCGTGATCAACTTCGTCGTCGACGTGCTCTACGCGGTGATCGACCCGCGCCTGAAGGTGCACGCTGCATGAGCCAGTCGCCGAGTTTCGGGGAACGCGCCTGGCGCCACAAGAGCTTCATGGTCGGCGGGCTGCTGGTGCTGCTGCTGATCGCGACCGCGCTGCTGTCCTTCGTGTGGACGCCGTGGCCGGCCGGCGAGATCGATGTGCCGAGCAAGCTGCAGCCGAGTTCCGCGGCGCACTGGCTGGGCACCGACAGCCTGGGGCGCGACGTGCTCTCGATGCTGATCGTCGGCGCGCGCTACTCGATCGCGGTCGGCGTGATCGCGGTCGGCATCGGCATCACCGCGGGCGTGGCGCTGGGCCTGTTCGCGGCGGCGCGGCGCGGCTGGGTCGAGGAGCTCGTGATGCGTGGCGCCGACTTCACGCTCGCGTTCCCTGCGCTGCTGACCGCGATCATGCTCACGGCCATCTACGGCCCGGGCCTCGTGACCTCCATCGTCGCGATCGGCATCTTCAACATCCCCGAGTTCGCGCGCATCACACGGGCCTCGGCCAACACGGTGTGGACGCGCGAATACGTGCTCGCGTCGCGCGCCTGCGGCAAGAGCCCGTGGCACATCACGATCGCGCATGTGCTGCCCAACATCGCCGCGGTGCTGATCGTGCAGGCCACGATCCGCTTCGCGATCGCGATCCTCGCCGAAGCGGCGCTGAGCTACCTCGGCCTGGGCACGCAACCGCCGACACCGAGCTGGGGCCGCATGCTCAACGAAGGTCAGGCGATGATGTACCAGGCGCCGCTGCTCGCGGTGTGGCCGGGCCTCGCGATCGTGTTCAGCGTGCTCGGCCTGAACCTGATGGGCGACGGCCTGCGCGACCTGCTCGATCCGCGGCTTGCGCGCCAGCGCTGAGCGCGCGACGCCGCCGGCGCGATGCCGCTCGCCTCAGTGCAGCGAGCCCGGCAGCGTCGAATCCGGGCCGCCCACGAACATCTGCTTCAGCGCGTCGTTGGCATCCACCTCGACGCGGTCGCGCCCGGTCTGCTTGGCGCGGTACAGCGTGCGGTCGGCGCGCTGGATCACCTCGAGCAGCTGCTCGCCCGCGCCCCATTGCGCCACGCCGATCGACACGGTGACCGGCACGATGCCGTCGTCGGTGTCGATCTCGGCGCTGGCGACGTTGTGGCGCAGCGCCTCGGCCACGCGCAGCCCGCGCTGCACCGCGCAGCGCCGCAGCACCACCACGAACTCCTCGCCGCCATACCGCGCCAGGCAGTCGTGGTCGCGCAGCCGCGTGCCCAGCATCTGCGCGACGGCGCGCAGCACCTGATCGCCGATGGTGTGGCCGTGCACGTCGTTGACACGCTTGAAGTGGTCGATGTCGACGATCAGCACCGTCACCGCTTCGAGCTGGTCGGTCACCAGCGTCGCGAGCGGCTGCGTGAAGGTGGCCAGGTAGCGGCGGTTGAACAGGCCGGTGAGCGGGTCGCGGCTGGCGGCCTGGCTGGCGTCGCGCAATGAATCGCCGAGTGCGGCGTTCTCGGTTTCGAGCTGGCGCCGATAGCCTTCGAGTTCGTTGACCAGCGCCGCGTTCTCGCGCTCTGCCGCGAGCGCCTGCAGCAGCGCGCTGTGGCCGGTGCCCACGCGCTGCAGCAGCGAGAAGGTGCACACCAGCGTGCCGAGCGCGAGCGCGCCGTACACGAGCGTGCCCTGCACGCCCATCAGCACCACCAGCGGGATGACGCTGAACGACACCAGCACCACGCCCGCCGGCATCGCCGCCACGTAGGCGGCGGCCAGCAGTGCGACCGCGACGAACGCGCCGTACATCACCGCGAACAGGTTCATCGGCGAGATCCAGCTCTGCAGCAGCACCGGCGCGGCGCCCCAGAACGAGGAGCTGACGAGCACCAGCACGTCGTACCAGGGGTCGGAGCGCGGATCGGGCCCGGCCATGCGCACCAGCATGCGCCGCGCGAGCCACACGCGCACCAGCATCAGCACGCCGAGCAGCGCCCACGCGGCGAGTCGCGGCAGCAGCGGCGCCTCGTAGGCGAGGCCGAACAGCAGCAGGCCGAACGAGACCAGCGCCAGACGCCCGTTGCGCGTCGACATGCGCAGGTAGTGGTTGAGCAGGATGCGCCGCGTGTCGGCCGGCACGTTCACCACCACCGGCGAGCGTTCGCGCCAGGCGTCCCACAAGGCGCGGAGGTCTTGCTTCAGTGACATCGGGTCGGCTCGCGACGTGTCGCGAGGTCGGTTGGCTGCGGCGCAGCACCGACAGCGGGATGGAAACAGAACCGTCGATGCTACCTTGCGCGGCGTGCCCACAATGTGTCAGCCGCGCCGGATCGTGGATTGCTGCGCAGCTTGGCCCGGCATGACGATGCGGCGGGCACAATTCGCGCTAGTCATGCGCTGGTCACGCGCCAATCACGATCTGCCTGGTTCATCCGCCTCTCACGCTTTCGCCTTGCCTTCCGACACGCTCCACTCATCGCCCTTGCTGCAGGTCACCGACCTGCGCGTCGGCCTGGCCACGCCGCGCGGGCCGGCCGATGCGTTGCGTGGCATCTCCTTCGAGCTCGCGCGCGGCGAGACGCTCGGGCTGATCGGCGAGAGCGGCTGCGGCAAGTCGATGACCGCGATGGCGCTGATGGGCCTGCTGCCGGCCGGCGCGCGCGTGAGCGGCAGCATCCGCTTCAACGGCCAGGAGCTCGTGGGCCTGGGCGACGACGCGATGTGCGCGCTGCGCGGCAACCGGCTCGGCATGGTGTTCCAGGAGCCGATGACGGCACTGAACCCGCTCCACACCATAGGCGCGCAGATCGCGGAACCGTTGCGGCTGCACAAGGGCATGTCGCGCAGCGCCGCGCGCGCCGAGGCCTTGCGCCTGCTCGAACGCGTGCAGCTGCCGAACGCGGCGCAGCGGCTCGATGCCTACCCGCACCAGCTCTCCGGCGGGCAGCGCCAGCGCGTCACGATCGCGATCGCGCTGGCCTGCGGGCCCGACCTGCTGATCGCCGACGAGCCCACGACCGCGCTCGACGTCACCATCCAGAGCGAGATCCTCGACCTCATCCACGAACTCGTGCGCGACAGCGGCATGGCGCTGCTGATGATCAGCCACGACCTCGGCGTGATGGCGCGCATGGTGTCGCGCCTGCTCGTGATGTATGGCGGCACGGTGGTCGAGTCGGGCCCCACGGCCGAGGTGTTCGCGCACCTCGCGCACCCGTACACGCGCGGCCTGTTCGCAGCGCGGCCGCGGTTGGGGGCGCCGCGCGTCGACGGCCGCAAGCCGCGCCTGGCCACGATTCCTGGGCGCGTGCCCGAACTGGTCGACATGCCGGCCGGCTGCCCGTTCGCCGACCGCTGCGCGTGGGTGGTCGATGCCTGCCGCGCCGGCCCGCCGGCCGCGGTGCACGTGGGCGCGGCGCACGACGCGCGCTGCCTGCGCGTCGGAGAGATCGCATGACGACCGCGCCCCCCCTGCTCGAGGTTCGCGACGTGGTCAAGCGCTACCAGCTGCCGCGCGAGCACCTGCTGAAGCCCGCGCCGGTCGTCGAAGCCTTGCGCGGCGTGAGCTTCACGGTGCACGCGGGCCGCAGCCTGGGCATCGTCGGCGAGTCGGGCTCGGGCAAGTCGACGCTGGCGCGGCTGGTGATGGCGCTCGAGGCGCCGACCGAAGGCAGCGTGAGCATGCTGGGCCGCGACCTGAACGCGCTCGCGCCCGCGGCGCTGATCGAGGCGCGGCGCGATTTCCAGATGGTGTTCCAGGACCCCTACGGTTCGCTCGATCCGCGCCAGCGCGTCGCCACCATCGTGGCCGAGCCGCTGATCGGCGTCTCGCCCGCCGACGCACGGCAGCGCGTCGCGCAGGCGCTCGATGCCGTGGGGCTGCGCGCCACCGATGCCGACAAATACCCGCACGAGTTCTCCGGCGGTCAGCGCCAGCGCATCGCGATCGCTCGCGCGCTGATCACACGCCCGAAGCTGATCGTCGCGGACGAGCCGGTGAGCGCGCTCGATGTCTCGGTGCAGGCGCAGGTGCTGAACCTGCTCGCCGATCTGCAGGCCGAGTTCGGCATCACCTACCTGTTCATCAGCCACGACCTCGCGGTGATCGACCATGTGTGCGACGAGGTCGTGGTGATGCAGAAGGGCCGCATCGTCGAGTTCGGCGAGACCGAGCAGGTGCTGCAGCGGCCGGCGCACGAGTACACGCGCACCTTGCTGGCGGCGGTGCCGCGCACGGGGCCACCAGCGGGCCGAGCGCCGGGCCGCTCCCACGCCGGCCCACAGCCCCTCGGGGGATCGACCGACGTACCCGTCGGCCGAGGGGCACCATTCCGCTAGAGTCGATCCTGAACAACCTTCTGTTTGAGTTGAGGAGCCATGCCGATGAAGTCGCACCCCCGCCTGATCACCACCGCACTCGCCGTTGCCGCGCTGGTCGCCTCCGTCACCGCCACATCGGCACAAGCCCAGGCCCGCAAGGACGGCAGCGCGGTGCTCGGCATCGTGCTCGAACCGCCCGGCCTCGACCCGACCACCGCACCCGCCGCGTCGATCGGCGAGATCGTGCACTACAGCGTGCTCGAAGGCCTGACCAAGATCAACATGGACGGCAGCATCACGCCGCTGCTGGCCGAGAGCTGGAGCATCGACCCGGACGGCAAGAGCTACACCTTCAAGCTGCGCAAGGGCGTGAAGTTCCATGACGGCGAGGCCTTCGATGCCTCGGACGTGAAGTTCAGCTTCGAGCGCGCCAAGGCCGAGGGCTCGACCAACAAGGCGAAGAAGGCGGTGTTCGACAACATCGCGCGCATCGACACGCCCGACCCGTCCACCGTGATCGTGGTGCTGAACCAGGCCGACGGCAACTTCCTGTTCCGCATGGGCGAGAACACCGCCGTCATCCTCGACCCGAAGAGCGCCGCCACGACCGCGACCAAGCCGATCGGCACCGGGCCGTTCAAGTTCGATTCGTGGGCCAAGGGCAGCGCCGTGACGCTGGTGAAGAACGACGCCTATCGCAGCGCCGCCGCGGTCAAGTTGAAGAAGGTCACGTACCGCTTCATCAGCGATTCGTCGGCGCAGGTCGCGGCGCTGCTCGCCGGCGATGTCGACGGCATCCCGCGCGGCATCTCGGCGCAGAACATCAAGCAGTTCCAGAGCGACGCGCGCTTCACGGTGACCATCGGCGGCACCGAAGGCAAGACCATCGTCAGCATCAACAACAAGAAGAAGCCGTTCGACGACGTGCGCGTGCGCCGCGCGCTGGCCGCCGCGATCGACCGCAAGGCGGTGATCGACGGCTCCAGCGAGGGCTACGGCAAGCCGATCGGCAGCCACATGGTGCCCAGCGACGCCGGCTATGTGGACCTGACCGGCGCCAACCCCTACAACCCCGAGAAGGCCAAGGCGCTGCTGAAGGAAGCCGGCGTGACGCTGCCGCTGAACATCACGCTGAGCGTGCCGCCACCGGGCTACGCGCGCCAGGGCAGCGAGATCGTCGCGTCGCAGCTGGCCAAGGTCGGGATCAACGCGAAGATCGAGAACGTCGAGTGGGCGCAGTGGCTCAGCGGGCCGTTCAAGGGCAACTTCGACCTGACCATCATCAGCCACGTCGAACCGCTGGACTTCGACCGCTACGCCGACCCCAAGTACTACTGGGGCTACGACAGCAAGGCCTTCAACAAGCTGCTGGCCGACTACAACGGCAGCGCCGACGCGAAGAGCCGCACCAAGCTGATCGGCGACCTGCAGCGCCAGCTCGCGACCGACTCGGTCAACGTGTTCCTCTACCAGCTGCCGCAGTTCGCGGTCGGCAAGAAGCAGCTCAAGGGCCTGTGGAGCAGCTCGCCGATCTTCGCGAACGACCTCGCGGCCCTCTCTTGGCAATGAGCGTCCTGGCAATGAGCGAACTGGCATGAGCGATCTGCACGACCTGAGCGCCGTCGAGCTGCTCGCCGCGTACCGCGCGAAGACGCTCTCGCCGGTGGAGGTCGCGCGCGCGGTCGTGGCCCACATCCGCGCCTGGGAGCCGCACCTGCATGCCACCTACGCGTTCGAGGCCGACGAGGCCATCGCGCAGGCCGAGGCCTCGCAGGCGCGCTGGCTCAAGGGCGAACCGCTCGGGCCGCTCGACGGCGTGCCGGTGCCGCTGGGCACCGCCGCCACCGTGCTGACACCGGCGCTGCGCGACGCGCCGCCGGCCGCCCGCCTGCGCGAAGCCGGCGCGGTGATCCTGGGCAAGACGACGATGCCGGACTACGGCATGTTGTCGTCGGGCCTGTCGAGCTTTCACCCGCTGACGCGCAACCCCTGGGACCTGACGAAGAACCCCGGCGGCAGCAGCGCCGGCGCCGGCGCCGCCGCCGCAGCGGGCTACGGG